>Ga0187844_10000023_pt1 | contig 99939 bp, 107 predicted proteins | sample SpaLakP09_SKY_50_FD_134517 | JGI IMG/M metagenome (GOLD analysis project Ga0187844, IMG submission 134517) | Oligotrophic lake water microbial communities from Sparkling Lake, Wisconsin, USA - SP09_SKY_50 | ecosystem: Environmental > Aquatic > Freshwater > Lake | place: USA: Sparkling Lake...
CTCCCCGCGGACGCGGGCAGGCGGATGTTCGATGCCGTGCTGGCGCTGGACGCGCGCTGGCAGCAGGTGCCCTGGCACGGCGCGCTCGAGCTGGACCTGCCGGACCTGTAGGCGCGCAGCGGCGGCGGCGCCATCGCGCTACAATGACGCCATGTTCACACCTTCTTCCAACGACGTCCGCCGCTTTTTCTGCGAGGCCTTGCGCAAGCGCCGCGCCGGCGAGATCCTGACCCCGATGGACGCCATCGCCGCCGACTGGATCGAGCAGCATCCCGAATACCACGACGAGATGACGGACGCTGACGCGGCGGTGGCGCGCGACTATGCCGTCGAAGGCGGCAAGCCGAATCCGTTCCTGCACCTGTCGATGCACCTGTCGATCACGGAACAGGTGTCGATCGACCAGCCGCGCGGCATCCGCGCCGCCTACGAGGCGCTGGCCGCGCGCGTGGGCGAGCACGAGGCGCACCACGGCATCATGGAGTGTCTCGGCGAGATGATCTGGTCGGCGCAGCGCCACGGCACGCAGCCGGATACCGACGCGTACGTGGAGTGCGTGCGCAAGCGCGTGCGCTAAACGTCTTAATCGAGCTTGTCGTCGGCGACGCGGTAGCGCGGGTCTTCCGGCAGGTTCACCTCGATCATGTCCTTCGCGCGCTCGAGCAGCGCGCGGCAGTCCGGGCTCAGGTGGCGCAGGTGCAGCCGTTTGCCTAGGGCGCGGTAGCGTTCCGCCAGGCCGTCGACGGCCTGGATCGCCGAGTGGTCCGCCACGCGGGCACGGCGGAATTCGACGACGACGTCATCCGGGTCGTCCCTGGGCGTGAACAGCGCCTGGAAGCCGGCCACCGACGCGAAGAACAGCGTCCCCTCCAGTTCATAGACTTTCCAGCCGTTGGCATCCTGCGCCGTCGCGACGCGGATCTGCTTCGCATGCTGCCACGCGAACACCAGGGCGGAGACGATCACGCCCACCAGCACGGCGGTCGCCAGGTTGAACACGAGCGTCACGCCGGCGACCAGCACGATCACGAGCGCGTCCGCGCGCGGCACCTTGCCGAACAGGCGGAACGTACCCCACTCGAACGTCTTTTCGCACACGACGAACATCACGCCGATCAGCGCGGCCAGCGGAATCCGCTCGATCACGTTCGCGCCGAACAGGATGAACGACAGCAGGAACAGCGAAGCGCAGATCCCGGACAGGCGGCCGCGCGCGCCGTTGCCCACGTTGATCATGCTCTGGCCGATCATCGCACAGCCGCCCATGCCGCCGAACAAGCCGGTGACGACGTTGGCCACGCCCTGCGCGAGGCTTTCGCGGTTCGGCTGGCCGCGCGTGTCCGTGATCTCGTCGATCAGGGTGAGCGTCAGCAGCGTCTCGATCAGGCCGACGGCCGCCAGCACGAGCGAGTACGGGAACACGATCTTCAGTGTCTGCAGGTCGAACGGCACGTCCGGCACGTGGAACGCCGGCAGGCCGCCCGCGATGGAGCCGAGGTCGCCCACGGTCTTCGTCTCGATGCCCGTGAAGTGCGCAAGCAGCGCGACGGCGAGGATGCCGACCAGCGTGGCCGGCACGGCCTTCGTGATGCGCGGCGTGAGATACACGATCGCCATCGTCAGCGCGACGAGGCCCAGCATCGTCCACAGCTGCGCCCCCGCCATCCAGCCGCCGACCGCCTTGAAGTGTTCGAACTGCGCAACGAAGATCACGATGGCGAGGCCGTTGACGAAGCCCAGCATCACGGGATGCGGCACCATGCGGATGAATTTGCCGAGCCGCGCGGCCGCGAACAGCATCTGCAGGACGCCCATCAGCACGATCGCGGCGAACAGGTATTGCACGCCGTGCTGGACCACCAGCGCGACCATGACGACGGCCAGTGCGCCGGCCGCGCCGGAAATCATGCCGGGCCGGCCGCCGAACGCGGACGTGATGAACGACACCAGCACGGCGGCATACAGGCCGGTCAGCGGCGACACGTGGGCCACGAGGGCGAAGGCGATGGCCTCGGGGACCAGCGCCAGCGCGACCGTCAGGCCGCTCAGGACGTCGGTCTTGATGTGGGGAGGGGATACGTCGGACAAGGCGAGACTCCAAAAAACAAATCCCTCCGGCCGGCACGCGGCAGGAGGGATTCCGGACAACCCGGATGGGCCGTTATTGTAACGGCCCGGGCGGATCAGCGCTTCGTGACGAGCGCCGCGGGCAGGCCTTGCAGGTAGGCCGCGATGTCGGCCATGTCGCGATCCGACAACGGCTGGGCCATGCCGGCCATGATCGGGTTGTTGCGACCGTTGGCGGCTTTGTTGCCGCGCTTGTACGCGGTCAGCGCATGCACGAGGTAGTCGGCATGCTGGCCGGCCAGCTTCGGATAGCTGGGATCGATCGGGGTCTTGTAGTCGGCGCCGTGGCAGGACGCGCAGTTGTATTTTTTCGCCAGCTCGGCGCCGTTGGCGGCGTTGCCCGAAGCCAGTGCCTGGCCGGACAGGGCCAGCGAGGCGGCGCCCAGGGTCAGCGCGACGATCAGTTTATTCATGGCGCGCTCCTTACTTGGACGGGGTTTGTTGCGAATAATACGCGGCGATGTCGGCGATGTCCTGGTCGGACAGGCTGGCCGCGATACCACGCATGGACGGGTGGTTGCGGTCGCCTTTCTTGTATGCCTGCAGCGCAGCTTCGATGTACTTCGCCGACTGTCCGCCGATCTTCGGTACGCGATAGACTTCAGGGAACGTGCCCTTGTACTCGGGGATGCCGTGGCATCCGATACACTGTTCGATCTTGTTGGGTGCTGCCTTCGCATTGCCGACGATGTCGGCTGCGCCGGCCGTGCCGGCCATCGAGGCACCGGCGGCAAGCACGAGTAAAGCTGTTGAAATTTTCATGGATGACCTATCGTTGGGTTGAATCGATAGGGCGCCTTGCGACCCGTGCGGCGGCAGCAGGTTTTCTAGACCCCCGGTACTGCGACTGCAATGGCATTTTTGCCACGATCCAATCGATTCTATCCGAAGAATATAGTCGAGTCCATTGGGCAGCGCAGCATGGACGCCCTGCCCGCCGCGGCGTTCTGGCATATACTCGTCGGCATCTCCCCAGCACCGAGTCAGGCCCATGCACGCACCCCGACGCTTCGAAGGCAGCGACAACTATGTCGCCACCGCCGACCTGAAACTGGCGGTCAACGCCGCCCTCACCCTCGCCCGGCCCCTGCTGATCAAGGGCGAACCCGGCACCGGCAAGACGATGCTGGCCGAAGAGGTCGCGGCCGCGCTCGACATGCCGCTGCTGCAGTGGCACATCAAATCGACGACCAAGGCCCAGCAGGGCCTGTACGAATACGACGCCGTCTCGCGCCTGCGCGATTCGCAACTGGGCGACGAGCGCGTGCGCGACATCCACAACTACATCGTCAAGGGCGTGCTGTGGCAGGCGTTCACGGCGCCCGAGCCGGTCGTGCTGCTGATCGACGAGATCGACAAGGCCGACATCGAGTTCCCGAACGACCTGCTGCGCGAACTGGACCGCATGGAGTTCTACGTGTACGAAACGCGCGAGATGGTCGTCGCGAAGCATCGACCGCTCGTCATCATCACGTCGAACAACGAGAAGGATCTGCCGGACGCCTTCCTGCGCCGCTGCTTTTTCCACTACATCAAATTCCCCGACCGGGACACGATGGCGGAGATCGTGAAGGTCCACTACCCCACGCTGAAGGCCGATCTGCTGTCCGCCGCGCTGCAGAGTTTTTACGAATTGCGCGACGTGCCGGGCCTGAAGAAAAAGCCGTCGACGTCCGAATTCCTCGACTGGCTCAAGCTCCTGCTGGCCGAGGACATCCCGGCCGAGATCCTGCGCAGCCAGGACGGCAAGACGATCGTGCCGCCGCTCTCGGGCGCCCTGCTGAAGAACGAGCAGGACGTGAGCCTGTTCGAGCGCCTGGTGGCGATGGCGAGGCACAACCGATGATCCAGGTCGCGCCAGTCACCCTCGAATTCAACGGCGTGCGCCTGGAGCCGCTCGCGCTGCACCACCTCGACGGCCTGCGCGCGGCGGCCGCGGATGGCGAATTGTGGAACCTGCGCATCACGTCCGTACCGGAACCGCAGGACACGGAAGCGTATATCCGCACGGCGCTGGAGACGCACAATCGGATCGCCTTCGCCGTCGTCGATGCGTCCAGCGACACCGTGATCGGCACGACCAGCTACCACGACATCATGCCCGCGATCGACCGCGTGGAGATCGGCTACACGTGGTATGCGAAGAGCCGCCAGCGCAGCCACGTGAACACGAGCTGCAAGCTCCTGCTGCTGTCGCACGCGTTCGACACGCTGGGCTGCGCCGTCGTCGGCCTGCGCACCGATAATTTCAACTATGCGTCGCAGGCCGCCATCGAGCGCCTGGGTGCGAAGAAGGACGGCGTACTGCGCCACCACGCCCCGCGCCGCGACGGGACCGTGCGCGACACGGTCATCTACAGCATCGTGCGCGGCGAGTGGCACGAGATCAAGTCGCACCTGCACGATCGCCTCGCGCGCCACGCGGAGTAAGGAACGCGCGATGCTGATCGACTTCTTCTTCACCCTGCGCGACGCCAAGGTCCCCGTCACGATCAAGGAATTCCTCACGCTGCTGGAAGCGCTGCAGAAGCAGGTGATCGCCCCCTCGCTCGACGAGTTCTACTATCTCGCGCGCCTGACGCTGGTGAAGGACGAAGCCCATTTCGACAAGTTCGACCGCGCGTTCGGCGCCTTTTTCAAGGGCATCGAGACGGTGTTCGACACCAAAGCGGACATTCCGCTCGACTGGCTGGTCAAGCGCCTCGAACGCGAGCTGACGCCCGAGCAGAAAGCGGAGTTGCGGAAGCTCGGCTACGACAAGCTGATGAACCGTTTGCAGGAGCTCCTGAAGGAACAGAAGGAGCGGCACGAAGGCGGCAACAAATGGATCGGCACCGGAGGCACGTCCCCGTTCGGCAACGGCGGCACGAATCCGGAGGGCATCCGGATCGGCGGCAAGGGCGGCAACCGGTCTGCCGTGAAGGTGTGGGAGCAGCGCACCTACCGCGATTACGACGGCGAACGCGAACTGGGCATCCGCAACATCAAGGTCGCGCTGCGCCGCCTGCGCCGCTTCGCGCGCCAGGGCGCGCCCGACGAACTGGCGCTGGACGAGACGATCCGCTCCACCGCCAACAACGCCGGCTGGCTCGACATCAGGATGCAGCCGGAGCGCCGCAACCGCATCAAGGTGCTGATGCTGATGGACGTGGGCGGCACGATGGACGACCACATCGAGCGCACCGAGGAACTGTTCTCGGCGGCGAAGGCCGAGTTCAAGCACATGGAGTTCTACTATTTCCACAACTGCGTCTACGACCACCTGTGGAAAAACAACCGCCGCCGCCACGCCGAGCGTTTTCCCACGTGGGACGTGCTGCGCACCTACCCGCCCGATACGCGCCTCATCTTCGTCGGCGATGCGACGATGAGCCCCTACGAAATCCTCGCGCCCGGCGGTTCCGTCGAATACGCCAACGAGGAAGCGGGCGCGGAATGGCTGGCGCGGTTCTGCCACGCCTTTCCGAAATTCGCGTGGCTGAATCCGGAACCGGAACACCTGTGGCAGTACCGGCAATCGATCGCCGTCATCCGGCAGATCATGGGCAACCGCATGTTCCCCGTGACGATCGACGGGCTCGAACGGGCGATGCGCCTCCTCAGCAAGTAACAGAATGGTGGGCGCAGGGTGCCTACGCCGGCCGCGCCCACCCTACGGCAACGTGAACATCGTAGGGTGGGCACCCCGTGCCCACCTTCCGGCATCACCTCTTTACAGCCGCGCGCACGATCAGCAAGCCGATGATGTCGATCCACAGGTGCACGAGCACCGCCGCGATCCAGCCGACGTATTGATACATCAGGCCCAGCGCGACGCTGCCGCCGAACACGCCGGCCGCCTGCGCCAGCGTGGCGAAGTCGAACCGGCGGAAGCGGTACGCGGGCGTGTGCGTCACGACGAAGATCAGCGACGTGATCCAGATGCCCAGCAGCGGCTGCAGCGCCGCGCGGAACAGCGTCTCTTCGCCGATGGCGGCGGCCAGCGCGATCCACAGCGGATTCAGGCCCCGCAAATCCAGGCGCGCATAGCTCGCGATCGTGTCGGTGGTCGACTTCGCCCGCGCCGTCAGCCGGAACATCACGTACGAGCCCCCGGCGGCCAGCAATGCGAGACCCTGCCCGATCAGCAGCTGCCACATCGGCGCCATCGGCCCGCCGAACGCGGCCAGCGGATCGCGCTGGCCGAACCAGATGATGGGCGCGGCCAGCAGGCAGAACATCAGGCACGTGAGCACCTGGGCCGTCAGGCGGATCGGAGGGCGCGGGGCCGGGGCGGAGATCGATTGGGTCATGCGGCATTTTAAAGCGCCACTTCCTCAATTCCTACATGTAATCGTGCGCACACATCGCTCTTGTAGAATCGGTCGCAAGTATTAACATTTTGACAAAGGAGCGGGGCATGCAAGAATTCCTGTCTGTCCTGACCAGTCTCGCCTGGCCCTGCGCGATCACGCTGGCCTGGCTGGTCGGCGAATTCGGGCAGCGCTGGACGGGCCTGCCGCGCATCAGTTTCTATGGCCTCGTCGGCTTCATCCTGGCCGCGCCCCAGCTGGGCATGCTGCCGTTGCCGCCGTCGGGAGGGGGCACGACCCTGCTGCTGGCCGACGTCGGGTTCGGGCTGATCCTGTTCGAGCTGGGCTACCGCATCAACCTGCGCTGGCTGCGCACGAATCCGTGGATCGGCGTGACGGGCCTCGTCGAAGCAAGCCTGACGTTCGTCGGCGTGTACCTCGTGGCCGACGCGTTCGGCGCGGCGCTGATCGACCGGCTGATGCTCGCGTCGCTGTCGATGGCGACGTCGCCCGCGACCGTCGTCCGCGTCATCAACGAACAGAAAAGCTCGGGCCAGGTGACGGAACGGGCGCTGCACCTGTGCGCGCTGAACTGCGTGCTGGCCGTGTTCGCGTTCAATGCCACCGTCGGCCTGTGGATCTTCCGCACGTTCGAGGATGTCGGCGACGCGCTGTGGAACAGCCTCGTCGTGCTGGGCGTCTCGGCCTTCACGGGTGCCGTGTTCGGCCTGATCGTGCCAGGCGTCCTGCGCCTGCTGGGCAAGCTGGCGCAGGACGCCACCGTCGCCTTCGCGCTGGCCGTGATCCTGCTCGTGGCGATCACGTACGCACTGGGCCTGTCGCCCGTCGTCGCGGCGCTCGCGTTCGGGCTGACGGCGCGCCACCGCCGCGTCGCGTTCAGCCAGGCGCAGCGCAATTTCGGCGCGCTGGGCGAACTGCTCACCGTCGTACTGTTCGTGTTCGCCGCGTCCACGCTCGACTGGCGCCGCGTGTGGGCCGGCGCGGCGCTCGCCATCGGCCTCGTGCTCGTGCGCCTGCTGACCAAGACGGCCGGCGTGACGGCATTCGCGCATTTGTCCGGCATCTCGTGGCGCAAGGGCATGCTGACGGGCGTGGCGCTGGCGCCGCTGTCCGTGTTCGTGATCCTCCTGAGCGAGCATGCGCGCCATGCGGGCGTGCAGGTCGTCGAGGAATTGCGCGCCGTGGCCGCCGTGACGATGCTGCTCGAAGTGTTCGGTCCCATCATCCTGCAGCGCGCCCTCGTATGGGCGCGCGAAGCGCCGGAGGTCAACCATGCCCCTTGAACCCTTCGCGAACTCGGCACCGCTGACGTTCGGCGTCGAACTGGAACTGCAGCTCGTCAGCCTGTCCGATTTCGACCTCACGCCGGCCAGCCCCGACCTGATGCACCTGCTGAAGCGCAAGCCGTTTCCGGGCAACGTGACGCCCGAGATCACGGAGAGCATGATCGAGATAAATTCGAGCGTGCAGACCGACTACCGCACGCTGCTGGCCGAGCTGGTGGAGATCCGCGACACGCTCGTCGCCGCCAGCGGCGTGCTGAACATCGGCATCGCGGGCGGCGGCACGCATCCGTTCCAGCACTGGTCCGAGCAGCGCATCTCGGCCAAGCCGCGCTACCAGGAATTGTCGGCGCTGTACGGCTACCTGGCCAAGCAGTTCACCGTGTTCGGCCAGCACGTGCACATCGGCTGCGCCAGCGGCGACGACGCGCTGTTCCTGCTGCACGCGCTGTCGCGCTATATCCCGCACTTCATCGCGTTATCCGCGTCGTCGCCGTTCGTGCAGGGCCACGACAGCGGCTTCGATTCCGCGCGCCTGAATTCGGTCTCGGCGTTTCCGCTCAGCGGCCGCGCGCCGTTCACGCTCAACTGGGCCGATTTCGCCGACGTCTACTTCGCCAAGATGGAGCGCACGCGCATCATCAAGAGCATGAAGGATTTTTACTGGGACCTGCGGCCGAAACCGGAATACGGCACGATCGAGCTGCGCGTCTGCGACACGCCGCTGACGGTCGAACGGGCGGCCGCGCTCGCGGCCTACCTGCAGGCGCTGTGCCGCCACCTGCTCGAACGGAAGGAGGCGCCGCCGCTGGAGGACGACTATCTCGTCTACAACTACAACCGCTTCCAGGCGAGCCGCTTCGGCCTCGACGGCGTGATCACGCATCCGAAGACCTACAAACAGATCCCGCTGCGCGAGGACATCATCGCCACGCTGGACCTGATGGAACCGCACGCGCAGGCGCTGGGCAGCGTGGACGCGCTGCTGCACCTGGCCGCGACGGCCAGCGACGGCGGCGACGCGAGCTACCTGCGCGGGCAGTACGAACGCCAGGGTAGTCCCGAGGGCATGGTCGACGCCGCGATCCGGCGCTTCCGCGGCCGCTAGAAATTTTATGCCGCGTGTCGATCCGGCGGTCGCCCGTTCGTCACGCCCGCCGCCTTTGCCAAATGGCTGCCGCCGCACGGTTTCATCGGGACCGTGCACGAGATGGATGCCCGCGTCGGCGGCGTCGAGATCAAGGTGACGCAGGAAGGCATCCCGGCCGCGATTCCCGCCGAGATGTGCTACCTCGGCTGGCAGGAATCGCTGCAGCTTCTCGCGCAACTCGTCGAACCCGACATCAAGGAGTAACAAGGTCCGAGGGCACCTCGTCCCGCTCGCGCAGCCCGTAGTCGCGCACGACGGCGGCCACGCGCAGACGGTAGTCGGCAAAGAGGCCGGCCCGCCCCGCCGCCTGCATGGCGCGATGCGCGGGCAAGGTGCGCCAGCGTTTTACGGCGTCCTCGTCGCGCCAGAACGACAGCGACAGCATCCTGTCCGGCCGCGCCAGCGATGCAAAACGTTCGATGGAGATGAAGCCGTCGATCGCTTCCAGTTCGGGACGCAGCGCGGCGGCCGCGTCCAGGTAATCCTGGCGCTTGCCGGGCGCCGGTTCCACTTCGAAGATCACGGCGATCATGCGACGTTTTCCAGGAACGTGCGCTCCTCGCGCAGGATGAAGCGTTTTTCGCGCGCGAACGTGAAATTGGCGCGTGCTTCGTCGTCTTCTTTCAGCCGCAGGCGATAGGCTTCGTAATCGGCCAGGCTGTCGAAACCGACGAGGCCCCACGCTTCGTAATTGGTGCCTTCGTGCGGCAGGAAGTAGCCCAGCAGGCGGCCACCCAGGCGCGGGATGATGCGGCCCCAGTTCTCGGAATACGTGCGGAAGGCGTCGCGCTGGATTGGGTCGATCTCGTAGCGGATGAAACAGGTGATGGACATGATGGCTCCTCGTAACATTGAAGCTCCATGGTAGCCACTGGCCCTGACACGATGCTTCGGCTAAGATCGAAGTATATGAGAGACGGACCGAATATCGCGAACATCGCCGCCCTGATCGGCGACCAGGCACGCGCCGAAGTGCTGAACGTGCTGATGAGCGGCATGGCACTGACGGCGACGGAACTGGCCGACGCCGCCGGCGTCACACGCCAGACGATCAGCACGCACCTCGCCAAGCTGCGCGAGGCGGGCCTGCTCGCCGTCGAGGCGCAGGGCCGGCACCGCTATTTCCGCATCGCCGATGCCGACGTCGCGCACCTGCTCGAATCCATGATGGGCATCGCGTTCGGCACGGGCTCGGTGCGCGTGCGCTCCAGTCCGCGCGAACCGGCGCTGCGCAAGGCGCGCGTCTGCTACGACCATCTCGCGGGAGAACTCGGGGTGCTCGTCTACGAACGCCTGGCCAGCCACGGCGCGTTCGCGCTGGATGCGGGCGGCGTCGCGCTCACGGATGCGGGCCACGCGCTCGTCGCGCAACTCGGGATCGATCCGCTGCCGTCCGCCACGCGCCGGCCGCTGTGCCGCCATTGCCTGGACTGGAGCGAACGCCGCCATCACCTGGCCGGCGCCCTCGGAACGGCGCTGCTGGACCGCTTCCAGCAACTGGGCTGGGCGCGCCGCGTGCCGGCGTCGCGCGTGCTCGCGTTCAGCGCGGAGGGCGAAGCGGCGCTCACGGCCTGGCTCGACCAGTCAAGCCATTGACGGCCGGCCCTGCCCCAGTAAATTGACCGTCGCGCTGTTCGTGTTCGCCGCCTCCACGCTCGACTGGCGCCGCGTGTGGGCCGGCACCTCAACGACCCGGTTGGCGATGGCGTGAAAGGCTGGCCCGTGGCTGACCGCCAGTACGGTACAGCGTCCCTTCAGCCGGCCCAGGTAGCGCAGCAGATATCTCAGTGTAGGCTGGTCGAGATTGTTCTCCGGTTCGTCGAGTACGAGAAGCACCGGCCGATGGACGACCGCTCTCGGCAACGCGATCTTTTGCTTCTGTCCGCCGGACAGATCTCGACCTCCCTCGAGCATTACGGTATCGAGGCCGCTATCCCATCCGCACAGGGCGCCGGTGCCGCGGGACCGGCGCCCTGTGCGGATGGCATGTTGGTCGACTCAGCATTGACAGCTTCCTGCGGACCTCAGAACTGGTAGACCACCTTCACGCCCGCTTCCGTGGTCCGGTTACGGGGCTCCTGGATAAACATCTGCCCGTTGCCGTCCCTGACCAGCACGCCATTGACGAGCAAGGGAGCCGCGATATCCAGGCTGCCGCATCGCACCATGCGTCCGACCAGGGCGCGAGCTTCGACATAGTAGTCGCGCTTGTCGCTTTCGCTAACGGACGCGTAGCGCGCATCGGGGTGGTAGTCGACGTTGCCCGTCACATAGCGCAGCGTGGCCGCGCCGAAATAATCCGGTGAAAGCCCGCCATGCACGCCAAACTCGACGGCGACCTTATTGCCTTTGGTCCTCATGATGCCGGGTTCGCGGTATTCATAAGACGCAATGCCGATGCCGGCGCTGAACGAGGGTGCCGCGGCCTAGCCGTTTTGCGCATGCGCTTGTACGGACAGGAGCGCAAGCAGGCTGGAGACAAACAATATACTCTGCTTCATGGAATCGTCGATAGGTTCAAGGAAGAGTGACAGCCGTGGGATTGGCCGTCGCGGTGTCAAAACAGGTAATAGCCGAGTTCGTAGAAGTCGAAACCGCCATCCGATCCACCAAGGCAGCGTGCAAAAAACTGCTCGCTCTTGCGGTACAGCTTGAGCATGGACTTCCAGTCGGTGAATACATGGCCGGCGCCCGGCACCGCCCAATACTCGAGCGGCTTTCCGAAACGCTGCGCCGCCCGCGCGAAGGCGTCGGCCGTGACCGCGCTGATCCGGTCGTCTGCGGTGCCCTGCACCAGCAGCAGCGGCCGGGCGAGGCGATCCGCGAGAAACGCCGGGGACCGCTCCTGAATCGTCTGGCGCTGTGCGCTTTGCGAGGGATCGCCGATATAGCGCCGCACCAGGGGAGCATCGAAATTCCACACGGGTGGCAGGTGCTCGACGAGTTCGACCAGGTCGAGCGGGCCGTTGATGGCAATCCCGCACGCAAAACGTTCGGGCGCGGCAATCACGCCCATCGCGGCTGCGTAGCCGCCATAGCTCCCACCCATGATGCCCACCTTCCCCGGGGCAGCCAGGCCCTGCGCCAGTGCCCAGGCAGCCGCGTCGTCAAGATCGTCCTGCATCTTGCCGCCCCATTCACCAAACCCGAGCGCTTCGAACTGCCGGCCGTATCCGGTTGAGCCGCGAAAATTAATGTCCAGCACGGCGTAACCACGATTGGCCAGGAACTGCGTCCGCGCGTCGTAGCCCCAGACAGTCCTGTCCCATGGCCCTCCATGCGACAGGACGACCAATGGATGCGGCCCCTCGCCATCGGGCCGGGTCAGGTAGCCATGCAGGCGCGTGCCGTCGCGGCCCGGCAGTTCGACGGGCTCCATACGGCGCAAGGCCTGGCGGAATGTCTTGGTACTGGCGGCTCCAATCAGCGTCGTTTGTCCCGTGCCGAGATCGGCCAGGTAATACTCCCTGCCGGAATCGGTCGTCAGGCTCAGCACCAGCTTGCGTACCGCATCATCGGCATTTTCGATGCCCAGTCGCACCGGTCGCCGCGCAGCGACGAAGTCGGCCACCTTGCCAAGCCGGGAATCCAGGACCATGTTGCGCGGATAGTCCGGCTCGCTGACGGCGACCAGCGGCGCGCCGCTGACGGGATCGGTATAGACGGTCGAGATGTCGACGGCCGGATCCTCATGGATCAGCCTCGTCTTCCCGGTATCGATGTCCAGGAAGATCAACGCCACCCGGTCGGCGTCCTTGTTGCTCAATAAATAGGCTTGGCGCAGCGTGGTCGACACGCCGAGCACGGCCACCCGGTCATTGTCGCTCCACGTGTACACGTCCGCGTAGCCCCCGTCGGGCGTCAGGACCTGGAACGTATTGCGCCCCTGGACAAAACGGATCCTGCCGGCCAGGCGACCGGCCGCATCGGTCAGCCACGTCCGGGTAGTTCCGTCGTTTTCAGCAGTTAATTCATGCTCGCCGGAAGCAAGGCTGATTTTGAATAAATCGAAATAGCGCTGGTCACGCGCATTATTCGCAACGAGAATGTGACCATTGTCGCCGGCAATCTGGCTGACAATGCGCGACGTTCCCTTTTTCCCAGGGGCATATATTGAAAGCGTATCCACGCCTTCTTTCGCGCTCAGCACGGCGATAACGTGGTTTGACGTACCGGATATCGCGAGTGAATCGCTCACCAGATGCTGGCTGTCGCGCGTCCAGTCGAAACTCCAGATGCCATGAGAATTTTTCGAGATTACGTGACCGCTTTCCAGATCCTTGATAAACAAGGCCAGGGAAGTTCCTTTGACGGCAAGCCACGCAATCTTGCTTCCGTCCGGCGAAATCTTGTAGGCAAAATTCGAATCGCGATTAGTGGCAAATTCGTGCGTCGCGACCCATTGGCGCGCACTAACTTCCGACGCGTTCGCGCGGACAGTGGCACATCCATTGAATAAGACGAACAAACCCAGGAAAACAAACAGCTTCCACAAGCGCTTCACAATTCCCACACTCCTTCAACTTCATGCCTGCCGGATTCGTGCATTGCACCAACTCTGACAGCCAGGCGTTCCCTCGGGCTCCGCGTTACCGAAGCACAACACTTTATCATAACCGTTTCATTTTCCCAATCATGTGCCGCGGGAATATTTACACTTGGCGACATTCAACAAATTGACTATCTTGGGAATGCGCGTGAGCATCGCCGTGTGTATTGGATAGATTATCTTTGACTTGTTTTTATGGATTATTCACTGCAACAGTGAGCGGGATTATCATCTCGTTCGATTATCACCGCTTGCTGGAATCACTCGGCTATATACCGGCGGCAGGCCGCTGATGAGTCAGTACAATAGTCGGCCGCGCTCGACAATTTCGGCGGCGATGTTGACTTGGGCGGCGCCCTCGGGACGGCGCTGCTGGACCGTTTCCGGCAACTGGGCTGGGCGCGCCGCGTGCCGGAGTCGCGCGTGCTCGCGTTCAGCGCGGACAGCGAGGCGGCACTCCGGGCCTCGCTCGACCGAGTCAGGTCGCCAGCGACGGCCGGCCCGGCCCCAGGATCCGCGCCAGCAGCGGGCGCTTGACGGGCGCGGGCAAGCCGCGGTCGACAAGATTCGCCCATTTCACGCTCAGTTGTTCGCACGTGGCACGCAGCACGGGGTCCGCATCCGGCAGGCGTGCCAGCGCATGCAGGTGGCGCTCGATCACCGAGGCCAGTTTCACGCACGGACCGTCGCCGCTCGCGCGGTCGCAGGCATCCGCATTGTTCACCGTGTATTGCGACATCAGGTGCAGCAGCGCCGCCACGAGCAGTTCGTGGCGCGTGGTGCGCCGCCCGTTTGGCGTATTCAGTTCGTCCAGCAGATCGTCGTCCATACAACCTCCTCGCAAATTATTGAGAATGATTCTCATTTGCGATTATGGATCGGACCACGGTCGAAGGCAAGCGGAAAAATCAGAGCCGCGTTTCGCGTGCCGCGCGCAGGAATTCGTCCAGCACGGGCGTGCAGTCGAGGAGGTCGCCGCCGGAGGCGCGGTGGAATTCCGGATGCCATTGCAGGCCCATCACGAACGGTGCGCGCTGGTAGCGGATCGCTTCGACGACGCCATCCGGCTCGGACATCGCTTCCACGTGGATGTCGCGCCCCAGGTCCTTGACGGCCTGGTGGTGGATCGAGTTCACGATGGCACGCTCGTGCCTGGGGAACATCTTGCGCAGCGACGATCCGTGCGGGAAGACGATCGAATGGCGGTGCGCGTCGTAGATGTCGTGCACGTGGGGGTGGGCGCCGGGCACGTTCGTCACGATATCCTGGTGCAAGGTGCCGCCGAACGCGACGTTGATCAGCTGGCAGCCACGACAGATGCCCAGCACGGGCTTGCCCGCGTCGACGAATTCGTGCAGCAGTTCCAGTTCATAGACGTCGCGCGCGCGGTCGCCGTTCCATTCGGGCCGCGTCGGCGCCTCGGAATACGTCATCGGCGACACGTCCGCACCGCCCTGCAGCACGAGGCCGTCCAGGTGGCGCGCGTAATGGCGCATCGTGATATTGCTGGGGTGGAGTAACCCGTTCGTATTGACGGTCGGGACCATGAACACGAGCACGTCGCGCGACATCACCCATTGCGCGATGGATTCTTCGAGGTATTGCAGGTTCTTACTGCGCAGGCCTTTCGCGCCCTCTTCCGGATGGAAAATCCGGGCGGACACGCCGATGCGCAACGTGCGGCGCATGAAATCGCGATTGAACTTGTCGGCCAGGGCACGCCAGCGCGAGCGCAGTACGCGGCCGGCCAGGTTCAGCGGCGTGTCGTCGGTGCGCAGGTAGCGCGACGCATTGCCGGCCGCGCGCCGGTCGGGCACGCGCGGTGGCGGGCCGGCTTCGGCCGGTTCGTTCGGTTCGTCGATGCGCTTGTCATTGTCCAAAGCCATGGTCTCAATATATCCTTGCGACGGTCGCGCACGATTCGTTTTAAAAAAAATATCGTTTTAGTAATGAAATCCCCGCCGCCAACCGCCTATGCACAGGATGCCGGGATGCCGCAGACTTGGCAATCCGTGCAACGAACACTTGCAAACTTGCGCCTGACAGGCAAAAATACTGTATTTCCATACAGTTGTTTTGGCCGGACATTGCGCCCCGTCCCCCGGAACCCACCGCGTGAAGTCGCTTATTTTCCGCGCGACAAGATAGAATGCGCAGCATTCGAATGATTGAAGATCAAGCATGGCCACCAAGAAACCCGCACCCGATTACAGCGAATCATCCATCCGCGTCCTGAAAGGACTGGAGCCCGTCAAGCAGCGCCCGGGCATGTACACCCGCACCGAAAATCCGCTGCACATCATCCAGGAAGTGATCGACAACGCCTCGGACGAGGCACTGGGCGGCCACTGCAAGAACATCGATGTGACGATGAACGCGGACGGTTCCATCACCGTCGAGGACGACGGCCGCGGCATCCCGGTCGGCTTGCACCCGGAAGAAGGCGTCTCGACCGTCGAGATCGTGTTCACCCGCCTGCACGCCGGCGGCAAGTTCGACAAGGGCTCCGGTGGCGCCTACGCGTTCTCGGGCGGCCTGCACGGCGTGGGCGTGTCCGTCACGAACGCGCTGTCCAAGCGCCTGGAAATCACCGTGTGGCGCAAGGACGACGACGGCAACGGCGTGCACAATCTCGTGTTCGCCGACGGCGACGTCATCGAACCCCTGACCTCGGCACCGTTCGAGCGGGGCGGCAAGAAGAACGGCACGCGCGTCACCGCTTGGCCGGACGGCAAGTATTTCGACTCGCCGAACATCCCGATGAGCGAGCTGCAGCGCCTGCTGCGCTCGAAGGCCGTGCTGCTGCCGGGCGTGACCGTCACGCTGACCAATGCCAAGACCGGTGACACGCAGACCTGGCGCTACGACGAAGGCCTGCGCGGCTACCTGACGGAAGCGCTGGCGCAGACGGCGGGCGGCGGCCAGACCCTGATCCCGCTGTTCGAAGGCGCGCAGTACGCGGCCGCGGGCGATGAAGGTTTCGCGGAAGGCGAAGGCGCGGCGTGGGTCGTCGCGTGGACGGAAGAAGGCGCCGTCGTGCGCGAATCGTACGTCAACCTGATCCCGACGCCGAGCGGCGGTACGCACGAATCCGGCCTGCGCGACGGCCTGTTCGGCGCCGTCAAGGGCTTCGTCGAGATGCACTCGCTGCTGCCGAAGGGCGTCAAGCTGCTGCCGGAAGACGTGTTCGCGCGCGTCTCGTTCGTGCTGTCGGCAAAGGTGCTGGACCCGCAGTTCCAGGGCCAGACGAAGGAACGCCTGAACTCGCGCGACGCCGTGAAACTCGTGTCGACGTTCACCAAGCCGCCGCTCGAACTGTGGCTGAACCAGCACGTCGAATACGGCCGCAAGCTGGCGGAACTCGTCATCAAGCAGGCGCAGTCGCGTCTCCGTTCGCTGCAAAAGGTCGAGAAGAAGAAGTCGTCCGGCGTGGCCGTGTTGCCGGGCAAGCTGACCGATTGCGAATCGACGGACATCACCCGCAACGAGCTGTTCCTCGTCGAGGGCGATTCGGCGGGCGGCTCCGCGAAGATGGGCCGCGACAAGGAGTTCCAGGCGATCCTGCCGCTGCGCGGCAAGGTCCTGAACACGTGGGAAACGGACCGCGACCGCCTGTTCGCCAACAACGAGATCCACGACATCGCGGTGGCGATCGGCGTCGACCCGCACGGTCCGGACGACAACCCGGATATCTCGGGCCTGCGCTACGGGAAGATCTGCATCCTCTCCGATGCGGACGTGGACGGCTCGCACATCCAGGTCCTGCTGCTCACTTTGTTCTTCAAACATTTCCCGGCCCTCTTCAAGAACGGCCACGTGTGCGTCGCGCGCCCGCCGCTGTACCGCGTCGACGTGCCGGCGCGCGGCAAGAAGCCGATCCAGAAGCTGTACGCGCTGGACGACGGCGAACTGCTCGCCATCGAGGACAAGCTGAAGAAAGAAGGCCTGAAGGAAGGCGTGTGGAGCATCTCCCGTTTCAAGGGCCTGGGCGAGATGAACGCCGAGCAGCTTTGGGAAACGACGATGAACCCGGACACCCGCCGCCTGCTGCCGGTGGCCTTCGGCGACTACGGCCTGGCCGAATCGTCGGCGCGCTTCAACATGCTGATGGGTAAAGGCGAAGCCGCCGCCCGCCGCGCGTGGCTGGAAGAGCACGGGAACGAGACGGAAGCGGATATTTGATAACGGACGCGCCGCATGAAATTGGGCCCCTGCCTGCGCAGGGGCGACGGTCTTACGGCCAACACAATAAGCACGTCGTTCCCGCGCAGGCGGGAACCCAAGTTTGCATGAACGAACAAACAAAATGACCCAAGCAAGCCTCTTCGAACAAACCACCCCACCCGGCGGCGGCGACGACGCCGAGACGCTGACCCTCTCGACTTTCGCGGAACGCGCGTACCTGGACTATGCCGTCTCGGTCGTCAAGGGCCGCGCGCTGCCGGACGTCTCGGACGGCCAGAAGCCCGTCCAGCGCCGCATCCTGTACTCGATGAACGAACTGGGTCTCGGCCCGACCGCGAAGCCGCGCAAGTCCGCGACCGTCGTCGGCGACGTGCTCGGCAAGCTGCACCCGCATGGCGACCAGTCGGTCTACGACGCCCTCGTGCGCATGGCGCAGGACTTTTCGCTGCGCTACCCGCTGATCGACGGCCAGGGCAACTTCGGCTCGCGCGACGGCGACGGCGCCGCGGCGATGCGTTACACGGAAGCCCGCCTGACGCCCGTCTCGCGCCTGCTGCTCGACGAGATCGACATGGGCACCGTCGACTTCCAGCCGAACTACGACGGTTCGAGCGAGGAGCCCCGCACCCTGCCCGCGCGCCTGCCGATGCTGCTGCTGAACGGCGCATCCGGCATCGCGGTCGGCATGGCCACCGAGATCCCGTCGCACAACCTGCGCGAAGTGGCGGCATCCGCCGTCGCCATGATCCGCAATCCGAAGATCACGCACGCCGAGCTGATGACCCTCATGCCCGGCCCGGACTATCCGGGCGGCGGCCAGATCATCACCCCGGCGTCCGCCATCGCCGACATGTACGCATCGGGCCGCGGCTCGATGAAGGTGCGCGCGCGCTGGAAGATCGAGGAACTGGCGCGCGGCCAGTGGCAGGCCGTCGTCACCGAACTGCCGCCGGGCGTGTCGTCGCAGCGCGTGCTGGAAGAGATCGAGGAACTCACGAACCCGAAGATCAAGGTCGGCAAGAAGACCCTGCTGCCCGAGCAGCTCACCTTGAAGCAGACGATCCTCGGCGCGCTCGACGCCGTGCGCGACGAATCCGGCCGCGAAGCGCCGGTGCGCCTCGTGTTCGAGCCGAAGTCGAAGAACCAGGACCAGACGGAATTCATGCTGATGCTGCTGGCGCACACGTCGCTGGAAACGTCGGCCCCGATCAACCTGGTGATGATCGGCGGCGACGGCCGTCCGCGCCAGAAGGGCCTCACCGAGATCCTGCAGGAATGGATCGAGTACCGCTTCGTCACGGTCCGCCGCCGCACGGAATTCAAGCTGGGCAAGGTCAACGACCGCATCCACATCCTGGAAGGCCGCGAGATCGTCCTGCTGAACATCGATGAGGTCATCCACATCATCCGCAACTCGGACGAGCCGAAGGCTGCCCTCATCGGGCGCTTCCGCCTGTCCGAGCGCCAGGCCGAGGACATCCTCGAGATCCGCCTGCGCCAGCTGGCGCGCCTGGAAGCGATCAAGATCCAGCAGGAGCTGGCCGAGCTGCGCGGCGAAAAGGAAAAGCTGGAAGACATCCTCGAGAACCCGTCGTCGATGAAGCGCCTGATCATCCGCGAGATCGAGCTTGACGCGAAGCAGTACGGCGACGACCGCCGCACGCTGATCGAGGAAGCGCAGAAGGCCGTGGCCGAGCAGAAGATCATCGACGAGCCGGTGACCGTCATCGTGTCCGAGAAGGGCTGGGTGCGCGCGCGTACCGGCACCGGCCACGATCCGGCCCAGTTCACGTTCAAGGCGGGCGACTCGCTGTACGGCGCGTTCGAGTGCCGCACGGTCGACACGCTGTTGTGCGTCGGCGACAACGGCAAGGTGTATTCCGTGCCCGTGGCCGCCCTGCCCGGCGCGCGCGGCGACGGCGTGCCCATCACGACGCTCGTCGACCTGTCGGGCGGCGGTCGCATCCTGTACTACTACGTGGGCCCGGCCGAGACGCGCCTGCTGCTCGCGACGACGGCCGGCTTCGGCTTCATCACGAAGGCCGGCGACATGATCACGCGCCTGAAAGGTGGTAAATCGTTCATCACGCTGGACGACGGCGCCGTGCCGCTGGCGCCGCGCGTCGTGTCGGACACCGCGGGCGCCATCGCCTGCTTGTCCGAGAAGGGCCGCGTGCTGGTGTTCGGCATCGACGAGATGAAGGTGCTGCAGAACGGCGGCCGCGGCGTGATCCTGATGGGCCTGGAGCCGAAGGAAAAGCTGCTGGCCGTGCAACCGATCAGCCAGAAGGGCCTGAACGTGGTCGGCACCTGGGCCGGCGACAAGCCGCGCACGGTGGAGTTGTTCGCCTCCGGCCTGGAGCCGCACTTCGGCAAGCGCGCCAACAAGGGCAAGCCGTTGTCGGCCAAGCTCAAGGCCAAGGATCTGGCGATGCGTACCACAGGCGACGGCGCCTGATAACAAAAAAACGGACCCGCGGGTCCGTTTTTTCATGGGCGCGCCGGATTATTTGGCGGCGTCCTTGTGTGCTTCGGCAGTGGCTTCGGCACGCTTCTCGTTGGCCTTGGCGTGGGCCTTGGCTTTATCGGCGTTGGCGTCCACGATCTTCTTCTGGGCCTTTTCGTCGGCCTTGATCATGGTCTTCTGGGCGTCGTAATTGGCTTCGGCGGTCTTTTCCTCGGCCTTGGCAGCAGCCTTGGCCTTGTCTTCCGGATCAGCCTTGGCGACTTTCTCGTTGGCCTTGTCGACTTTCTTCACGGCCTTGTCGTGGGCCTTGGCCTTCTTCTCGTTGGCCTTGGCCGTTGCCTTGTCGATTTTCTCGTCCTGCTTCGACATCTCCTTGGCTTCCTTCTCGTTGGCCTTGGAGATCTTCTTGTCGGCCTTGGCGTCGCCGGTCGACGTCATGCCGGCCGCGCCGCTCTGGCCCGACGACATCGTGGTGTCGGTGGTGGTCGTGACCGGGGTCGCCGGTGCGGTGGTCGATTGGGCGTAAACCGAGGTGGCGAACAGGCCGGCGATCAGGGTGGCGAGCAGTTTATTCATCGTAGTTCTCCTGAAGTGATTATGGTGGGGCGCGCCGTGACGCGCCGTATGTTTTTGTTAAGTCAGGGCTTCAGAATATGCTTTCGACAACTTACACTCTGTACGCTAGCGCACGCAGTACATACTGGTCATCATGTAAATTGTGACAAGATTTTTCAGCGCTCGACAGCAGCTTTCTCGGCGCCCTTGCGTTTCGATTCCGCATGCTTCTTCTTGCTGGCCTTCACGGACGCTTCCGTCTTCATGCGGCTGCCCGGCGGCTCCTTGACAGACCGTGCGTTTGCCTTCATGACTTCGCTCTCGGCCTTCGTGCCGGCCTTGCCGCGTCCGCCGCTCGCGGCCGCATTGGGATCGGTGTTGTCGGGCGCCGTCGTATTGGTGGCCTGGGCGTTCACGTTGTCAGCCTTGCCGGGCGCCGCATTGATGACGGCCGTGCTCTTGCCGGTGACCTTGCCCGAGGCATCGATGCCGGCGGCCTGGCGGCCCGTGGCGTCATGCGCGGAGCCGGTGTTCGCCGTGCCGTCCGTGCGCAAGCCCGTACCGGACACGCCGGCGGCCGTGGTGTTGTGGCCGGACACAGCCTGGCCGATCGGCGCCGTGTTGGCGGTGGTCTGGGCCCAGGCCGACGAAGCCAGCATGGCGCACAGGAGGGTGGGGAGGTATTTTTTCATGATGATCTCGTTTCGTAGTGAGTAACTCGAAACGAGGATAGGTGCGCAGCCCGAGGGACTCTGTTCGGCAGCGCACCCGCCCGTGCTACTTGTTGGCCGGCCGGCCCGCGTACAGGTCGATGATGTCGCTGATGCCGTCCCGGCAGACGGGACAGAACTCGCCGCTGCGGTCGAACATGATGCACTGCATGGCCGGACGGTAATAACCCGTCGCTTCGTAGTTCGCGCCCTCGAACGCGCCGATCGCCTTGCGATACTTCGCTTGCGCAAACAGGGCGTTCGAGTGCGCCAGGTCGTCGTGGAACAGCGCGCTCATCTCCGACTCCGGCCGGTTGGCCGCCCGCAGCGCCGCCCGCTTTTTCTGGTACTCGCGCGAATACGCTTCGTACTCGGCCTTGGGCCACGGCGTCGGCAGCGGCGTGCCTGCCTGCACGTATGTCTTCCACTTCAGGTGACCAGGGTCGCGCAGCGCCGTCACGTTCGGTTCCCACGGCTCCATGCGTGCGCCGCTGGACTGATACGCGACGGGCGACGTGTAATACTCGTCGGCCAGCCCGGCGAAATGGTGGCCGAACTCGTGCACGAACAAATAATCCGCCCAGTCGTTGTCCGCGGCCGCCGTGCTGAACTGGCCGAAGATGCCGCCACCGCCATACGTGTCGTTGTTGACGAGGATCTCGATGAATTCGTACGGCGCGTACTGCGCGATGTCGCGCAGCGCCCGGTTGTCCAGGGTCAGCACGTAGCGCTCGCTGCCGAAGATGTCGTAGCGCGTGCCCAGCGCGGACGCGTGATGCACGCCCGTCGACGGCCGCGACACGCCGGACTCCCGCGTTGGCACGGCCAGCGCCCACACGTTGAAATCGTTCGCGCGCTCCTTGAACGGCGACACCTCGAACAGATGCCGTGCGAGACGGCGCACGGCTGCCTCGAACTTCGGCATCTCGGCCTGCGTATAACCGTCGCCCAGCACGAGCAGGTCGACCTTGCGCGGCGACGGTCCGCTGACCCGGATCGGTATCGGCTGCGCGGGCGCGGGCCCTTGCGCGCGCACGACGTCCTGCGCATCCGTGTCGACGTCCACGCTCCACGCGACGGAGAACTGGTTGCGCTCGTCGCGTTTCAAAATGCGCACGCGCACGGGGCGGTCCGGCTTCGGAAAGCGCACGGACTCGTGAAACCCGCGGCTGAGTTTATTGGCCTCTTCCGTCGACTTCCACTCGCCGAACACGGTGGAAAAGTCGCGCGAATACAGCAAATCTCCCGTCTTCGCATCGGCCACTTCGACGCGGTTGTTGCCGCGGTTGGTGTCGTCGAACGGCCGCGCCATGTCGCCCGGCCACGGCAGCGGTTCGATCAGCACGCGCTCGATGGCGTACTGTTCGGACAGTGCGTTGCCGCTGTGGATGTAGTCGACGCGGACGGTGGCGGGCTGGGCGGCCAAGGCCAGCGCGGGGACGGCGCAGGCGGCAAGCAGGGTCGAGAGCGATCGGAGCATGATGGTCTCCGTCGTCAATGCGCCGAGGCCACGGCCGCGTCGGCCTTCGGCAAATCCTTCAGCAGGCTCTGCAGGTTGCCGTCGATGCTGCTGTAGCCGCTACGGATCTGCGACAGAATCCTGAGCATGTCGTGTGGCGTCGCCTCACCCGTTTCCAGGTCGCTCAACGTGTTCAACATGCGCGGACCGTCGATGAAATTCGTCCCCCCGATGGTTGCCAATGCCTGTACGTCGCGAACGGCGGCATACGCCGTCACGTATCGTTGCAACTGCTCGTCCGGCATCCACGTGACTGCCTGGTTGGCGACGGCGGCATCCCATGCTTCATGGCGCAGTGTTGGTGTATTGATGCTAAGAACGACGCCGGACTTCCAGTCGCTCTTGAAGTGCGCCATCAACACATTGTCAGGGACTTTATCGCGGATGCCTTGCACCAGCTCGGCACGGACCCGTTTGATTTCCTTCAGGTCGCGCTCGTTGTGCGCCAACACCTTGTTGACCTCCTGGGCATTGAGGCGTAGTTCGGTCTCGATCTTCTCCGCGGCTTCGCGCGCAAGTTGCTTGTGGTGGATGGCTTGTACGGTGTGCTCGAGCGCCAACGCTGTCAGAATACTGATGACGATCATCACGTACTCGCCGCCGAACTCCTTCAGCTTCTTCGATTTCGGGACTTCGAAATGCATGGTCAAACCCGTGGAGATTGGAAAGTTGCAATCTAGCGCAGGTTTGGCTTTCTGACAATCAACCGCCAGTGTTCCCAATCGGGATCGCGCGCGCCGCCGAAGCGGCGATACAGGCGTTTCGCGCCTTCGTTGGTCGGGAGTACGAGCCACGTGATCTGTCCCGCGCCGATACGCTCCGCTTCCTGCCGCACGCCGGCAAGCAGGTCCGCCGCGATGCCCCGGTTCCGGTACGCGGGGTCGACGAACAATTCCTTCAACGTCAGGGTCGGGCGCAGGTCGAACGTAAACGCCTGGACGAGCCAGACGGCATAGCCCGCAAGCTGCCCATCCTCCCCTTGCGCGACGAGAATCCCGCACTGGGCGCCCGGCCCGAAGGCGCGGGCTTGCAGGTCGCGGGCGGTCACCCGGAACCGGGACAGGTAACCCTCGAACGCCGCCAGCGCGCGCATCATGCCGATGAGCGCCTCCGCGTCCTCCGGCCGGGCCGGCCGGATCGGACAACGTTCATGCGCCATCGCCGGTCGCCAACGTAAAACCTTCGTCGATCCAGCCCGTGATCCCGCCGATCATCAACTTGACGGGACGTCCCAGCTTTGCGAGACGGTACGCCGCGCGGTGCGCGCCGTTGCAGTGCGGGCCGGCGCAGTAGACGATGAACAAGGTGTCGAGCGGATAGTCGCGCAGCTTCGCCTCGACGATTTTTCCGTGCGGCATGTTGATGGCCTGCGGGACGTGGCCGCGCGCATACAGGTCGGGGCTGCGCGCGTCGAACAGGACGAAATCCTGCCGGCTGCTGCTGACGGCGTCGTGGACGTCCCAGCAATCCGTCTCGAATTCGAAGGCGGTGCCGAAGTGGGCGATGGCGCGGTCGCTGGACGCGGCGGGGATGGCGGATACGGATGAGGTCATGGGGTTCTCCTTGCAGTGAGACGCCAGTGTCGCAGCCGCGGCGCCGCCCCGGCAGTGCCTTGCGCGACAGAAATTGGTAACATCGCGCCATGACCCATCATGTCGCCATCGTCGCCTACGACGGCCTGTGCACCTTCGAATTCGGCTGTGCCATCGAGCTGTTCGCGCTGGAGCGCCCGGAACTGGGCGTGCGCTGGTACAGCCACGCCGTGTGCGCCGTCGAGACGGGTCCCCTTCGGGCGCTGGGCGGCCTGACCGTGCACGTGCCGCACGGCCTGGACGTCCTCGCGCACGCGGACACCATCGTCATCCCCGGCTGGCGCGACCGGTTCGAAGCACCGCCGGCCGCCCTTGTCGACGCCTTGCGCGCGGCGCACGCGCGGGGCGCACGCCTCTGCTCGATCTGCTCGGGCGCGTACGTGCTCGCGTACGCCGGCCTCCTCGACGGCCGCCGGGCGACCACGCACTGGCGCTACCTGGACGACCTGCACGCCCGCTTCCCGGCCATTGCGATCGACCCGGACGCGCTCTACGTCGAAGACAGCAACATCGTCACGTCGGCCGGTTCCGCTGCCGGCCTCGACATGCTGCTGCACCTCGTGCGCGCCGACTTCGGCGCCGAGGTCGCCAACCGGGTCGCGCAACGCCTCGTCATCCCGGCGCACCGCGACGGCGACCAGGCGCAGCGCGTCGCGCGCCCGGTGCCCGATGCCGGCACGGATACCATCGCCCGCCTGATGGATCGGGTGCGCGAAACGATCCGCGCCGAACATACGGTCGCGTCGATGGCGGCCGAGGCACGCCTCGGGACGCGCACCTTCCAGCGCCGCTTCAAGGAGAGGACGGGGCTCGCGCCGCTCGGCTGGCTCGTGCGCGAGCGGGTGGCCCTCGCCGCGCAATTGCTGGAATCGCGGCCGCAACTCGCCATCGATGCGGTCGCCGACCTGGCCGGGCTCGGCTCGGCCGAATCGCTGCGCCGCCATTTCCGCGCGCATGGGCTGGCGCCGCCGGGGCGGTATCGCCGCCAGAGCACCGAGCGGGCCATGGCGTGATTTTTGGAGAGACCGATCGGGGATTTTGTCATTACAATAATAAGTCTTGTCGATTCGATCGGAGGATTCAATGTACGTCGTGCTTCTGAAATTTGGGGACAACAAGAGCCGGGCCGGGGACTTCATGCAGGACCATAATGCGTGGATCCGGCAAGGCCTCGACGACGGTGTGTTCCTCCTCGTCGGCAGCCTGCAGCCGAGCCTGGGCGGCGCGATCCTGGCCCATGGCGTATCGCAGGCGGACCTGCAGGCGCGCGTGGATGCAGATCCGTTCGTCGTCCACGGCGTCGTCCAGGCCGAGATCCTCGAGATCAAGCCCGGCAAGGCGGATCCCCGGCTGGACTTCCTCGTCGCATGAGCACGATGTTCATCCCGGACGACGGCCAGCCGCGCTGCCGCTGGTGCGGTGCCGCGCCGGAATTCCTGCACTATCACGACGCGGAGTGGGGCTTCCCGGTCGATGACGACCGTCGCCTGTTCGAAAAGATCTGCCTGGAAGGATTCCAGTCGGGACTCAGCTGGCGCACCATCCTCGCCAAGCGCGAGAATTTCCGCGCCGCCTTCGATGGGTTCGATTTCAATCGGGTTGCGCACTACACCGACCGCGACGTCGCGCGGCTGTTGGCCGACGAAGGCATTGTCCGTCATCGCGGCAAGATCGAAGCGGTGATCAACAACGCCCGCATGGCACGGGACCTCGTCGCGCGCGAGGGCTCGCTGGCGGCGTTCTTCTGGCGCTACGAGCCCGACCCGGCGCAGCTCGCCGCGCCGCAGACCGCGTCCACGTCCGCGGAGGCCACCGCCCTGTCGAAGGATCTGAAGAAACTGGGCTGGAAGTTCGTCGGCCCGACGACCATATACGCCTTCATGCAGGCAATGGGGCTGATCAACGACCATGCCGAACAATGCGTCGTCCGGGACAAGGTCGCGCAGGCACGCGGGCGATTCGCGCGCCCGCGTGGCGCTACTTGTACTGGTACAGCGGTCGGCGGATGAGGATCGGCCGGATGTCCAGCCGCACGTTGTAGATCGAATAGGATTCCATCGACGACGACTGGTAGCCAACGCTGTCGTCGGTGCGCGTAAAGCGGAATTCGAAGCCGAGGTCGGGCTGGACACCGTTCGGGCTGCCGAGCGTGATGCCGATGGCGTCCGGCTGGTCGCTGTCGATCAGCTTGCTCATCAGGTCGACGACGGTGCTGTTGCCGAGGATGTCGGCCGTGAACAGCGGCTCGCGGTAGTAAGGCCGCGACGGGTCGAGCTTGTTGTCGGCCTTGTCGTCCGACGGCGTGCAAGTGCGGGTGACGATATTGAAGTGGTCGCCGTTGTCGAGGTAGCTGACCTGCACGTTGGTCACGTTGAACGCACCTTCGTGCACGACGGCGTTCGACAGGTCGAGCACGAGCGCGCCCTTGTAGCCGATCACCTCGACGTCGCGGTTGGGCAAGATGACCATCGCCGAGTCCTCGTCGATGCCCAGGCCCAGCTTGTAGCCCTTCTTGAGCATGGCCGGCAGCATGCGCGCGAAGCGGCCGCGCACGAGCAGGTGCTGGTCGATGAAGACATCGTCGCCGACGAAGCCGAGCCCGTCCGTGATCTCCTCGCCCTCCTCCACGCCCAGCTTGAGCGTGGCCAGCACGGTGCGGGGACGGCCGAACATCGTGCTGCTCATGATGGCGGCACCGGCGCTCGAGCCGGCGATCACGCCACCGCGCCGGTACAGGTCCCACATGGCGTCCAGGACGCGGGTATTGCTGCCGTCCTCGTGGCGCAGCGCGCGCGTGATGCGGATCTGGTCGCCGCCCGCGAAAAACACGCCGTTGGCACCGCGCACGGCTTCGGCCAGGCCCCGGTCGTCGGCCGCGGTCTGGTAATTACTGCCCGACAGCTTGACCGCGACGGGAACGAAGAATGCCTTGGCGCCATAACTGTTGAGGCGCTCGACGAGACTCTTGCCGGACCGCTCCGGCGTGCCCGACGCCGACGCGAACACGGCGATGCGCGCGCCCTTGCCACCCGCGAGCTGGATGATGCGTTCCCACACGGGACCATTCGACGGGCGCAGATTCCCGCCGATGATGACGAGGGAGCCCTTGGGCTGTGCCGCCGCATCGGCAGCGGCGCACCAGGGCGCGCCGGCCAGCAGCAGCATGGCCAGAAAAAGACGCAGCGCAAACCGAACCATAAAACCCTTCCCAGCTTCGACAAACAGTAAGCCTGATTGTAGAGGACCGGCGGCGTGTTGCGTCCGGTCAGGAAAGATATATGTTCGGGTAGTAGCGTTCCATCAGCGTATCCGGACGCTCCGATGGCGCGAAGCCGAAGCGGGCATACAGGCTGTGCGCATCGGTCGTGTTGAGCGTGAAGCGCCGTAGGCGCTGCAGGCTCGGATGCTCCATGATGATGCGGATCAGCTGCTTGGCATAACCGTGCCCGAGGTACTCGGGGACGACGAACATGTCGCACAGGTGGGCCATCGTCGCGTAGTCGGTAATGACCCGCGCGAACGCGATCTGCCGACCGTCGAGATAGCCGCCGAAGCACAGCGAATTCTCGATCGAGCGCTCGACAACGGTGCGCGAAATGCCGACGGCCCAAGTCGATTGCTCGCTGAGAAAGCGATAGATCATCGGAATATCGAGCGTCGTCCGGTCCGTGCTGACCTGGAAACTGGAATCGTTGGTGGTTGGAATCATGGACACGCCAAACCGTCAATCTGGTAAAAAAACCAATTCTAGCGCCGTTCCGGGCCGCATGGACGTTTGCGCCAATCGTGCGCGCATGAACCGTTCAACGCTTGGGCAGATAGCGTTCCGGCAGACGCAGCGATGCGTCCTCGGCGCGCCATAGCACGTTCACGTTGACCAGCTGAATACTGTTGATGCCGCGCTGAAACGGTTCGGCGTCCCCGCGCGCGTGCCGCGACTCGTACATGCTGAACACCTGCACGATCTGGCCGAACGTCTCCGTGCTGCGCGCTGCCTCGCGCTCGAAAAAGCCCACCGTCGCGAACGCCTTCGCGTTACGCGCGATATAGTCCTCGACATTTGCGGACGAAAGTCACCGGGGCGCAATCGGCGGGGGTAAGGCTGCACAGTTTATAATCAGGAAATCCAAGAAAATCCCGTCACCCGTCTCCCATCATGACTGATCAATTTGCCAAAAAAGCGGAAGCCTGGTCGGCCCGCTTCTCCGAACCCGTCTCCGACCTCGTCAAGCGCTACACCGCGTCCGTCTTCTTCGACAAGCGCCTGGCCCTGTTCGACATCCAGGGTTCGCTCGCCCACGCCGAAATGCTGGCCGCCCAGGGCATCATCAGCGCCGCGGACCGCGCGGAGATCGAGCGCGGCATGGCCCAGATCCGTGGCGAAATCGAAGCCGGCCAGTTCGAGTGGCTGCTCGACCTGGAAGACGTGCACCTGAACATCGAAAAACGCCTGACGGAACTCGTCGGCGACGCCGGCAAGCGCCTGCACACGGGCCGTTCCCGCAACGACCAGGTGGCGACGGACATCCGCCTGTACATGCGCGCGGCCATCGACGACATTCTCGCCCTGCTGAAAGGCCTGCGCGGCGCCCTGACCGACCTGGCGGAACGCAACGCGGACACCATCCTGCCGGGCTTCACGCACCTGCAGGTCGCGCAGCCGGTGACCTTTGGCCACCACCTGCTGGCCTATGTGGAAATGTTCGGCCGCGACGCCGAGCGCATGGCGGATACGCGCCGCCGCGTGAACCGCCTGCCGCTGGGTGCCGCCGCCCTGGCGGGCACCACCTTCCCCATCGACCGCCTGCGCGTGGCGAAGACCCTCGGTTTCGAAGACGTTTGCCACAACTCGCTCGACGCTGTATCTGATCGCGATTTCGCCATCGAGTTCACGGCAGCCGCATCGGTCTTGATGATGCACATCTCGCGCATGTCGGAAGAGCTGGTGACGTGGATGAGCCCGCGCATCGGCTTCATCGACATCGCCGACCGCTTCTGCACCGGCTCGTCGATCATGCCGCAGAAAAAGAACCCGGACGTGCCGGAACTGGCGCGTGGCAAGACGGGCCGCGTCTACGGTCACCTGATGGGCCTGCTGACCCTGATGAAGGGCCAGCCGCTCGCGTACAACAAGGACAACCAGGAAGACAAGGAACCGCTGTTCGACACCGTCGACACCGTGCTGGACACCCTGCGCATCTTCACCGACATGGCGTCCGGCATCACGGTCAAGCCGGAGAACATGCGCGCCGCCGCCCTGCAAGGCTATGCGACGGCGACCGACCTGGCCGACTACCTCGTCAAGAAGGGCCTGCCGTTCCGCGACGCCCACGAAGCCGTCGCGCATGCCGTGCGCGCGTGCGACGACGCGAAGTGCGACCTGTCCGAGATGTCGCTGGAGCGCCTGCGCGAGTTCTCGCCGCTGATCGAGCCGGACGTGTTCGCCGTGCTGACCCTGGAAGGCTCCGTCGCGGCGCGCGACCACGTGGGCGGCACGGCGCCGAACCAGGTGCGCGCGGCCATTGCACGCGTCCGGGCACAATTGGCGGAGTAGGGTGGGCGGCCCTCCGCCCACGCGGAGGCTTGCAGCTCGCCGGCGTTCGCGTGGGCACATGGTGCCCACCCTACGTAGAATTCGATCGGACACGAGTTCGATCGGAGAGCACCATGCAACGCTACGGCAACCGGAGCCGCGAATCCTGCGTCGTCGCCTACGACATCGACGCCGGCCAGATCATCGTCCAGTTCAGGAACGGCGACCGCTATCTCTACACGGAAGACAGCGCCGGCGCCGCCAACATCGCGCGAATGCAGGAACTGGCCCGGGCCGGCCGCGGACTGTCGAGCTTCATCAGCCAGCACGTCCACGACCGCTACGCCCGCAAGATCAACTCGCGCCGTCTGTAACCCACAAGAAAGATCCATGACCGCAACGCCAGCCCTGCCCCAACGCGATTTCGCCGCCTTCCTGTTCGACATGGACGGCACCATCCTCACTTCCATCAAGGCCGCCGAGCGGGTCTGGGGCGACTGGGCCGCCAGCCACGGGCTCGACGTGGCCGCCTTCCTGCCCACCATCCACGGCAAGCGCACCGAGGAAACCATCCGCGCGCTGGAACTGCCCGGCGTCGATCCGGTAGCGGAAGCCGCCTTCATCACGCGGGCGGAGATCGAGGACGTGGCCGGCATCGAAGCCATCGAAGGCGCCGCCGCCTTCATCGCCAGCCTGCCGGTCGAACGCTGGGCCATCGTCACGTCCGCGCCGCGGGCGCTGGCCGAAGCGCGCATCGCCGCGGCCGGCCTGCCCCTGCCGGCCGTGCTGGTGGCCGCCGAAGACGTCGAGCGGGGCAAGCCCGCGCCCGATCCGTTCCTGCTGGGCGCGCGCAAGCTGGGCGTGAAGCCGGAAGACTGCCTCGTGTTCGAGGACACGCTGGCCGGCCTGCGTTCGGCCGCCGCTGCCGGCATGGACAGCGTCGTCGTGACGGTCACGCACGCGCATCCGCTCGAGACGGATGCGAATCTAGTCCCCCCTGCGGTGCTCGATTACGCGGATCTGCGCGCCGTGACGACGGCCGACGGCCTGCTGCGCGTGCAGCGCCGCTAGCGGGGTTCGTCCGGGACGATGCCGGCCTGCTCCCCGTGGTCGGCCCGGAACACGCGGGGCTCCAGCGTCTTCTCGTCCGTTTCGAGAGGTGCCGCCTGCGCCGCCGCCGGCATGGACGACGTGCGCGTGTCACGCTTGGGATACGGCGTGCCGTCGCGGTTGGCATAGCTGTCGGTCTTGCCGTCGTACACGAGGTCGATGTCCGGATACTCGGCCTTATCCTCGGGGATACTCGAGCCCACGCACAGGAACCGCGCATTCCCCCAGCCCCGGTTGATGAGCTGATGGCCGTTCGGCCGCCCGGCCGGGAAAGCCGCGCAATCGCCCGCGCGCATCAGGGTCTCGCCTTCGTCCGTGACGAGCGTCAGCTCGCCGGAGACGACCATCACGAATTCGTCCTCGTGGCTGTGCCAGTGGCGCTGCGACGACGCGGCGCCGGGCAGCAGCTCGACGAGGTTGACGCCGAACTGCGTCAGGCCGCCGGCATCGCCCAGCGCCTGCTTGCTGCGGCCGTTGACGGCTTCGGCAAAGGGATCGGGATACCCGGTACCGGTCAGCACGGGAATACTGCTCAGGTCTAGCCGCGACATGGACAACTCCTTATCAGGTTTGCGCGCGGCCTTGGCCCTTCCTCAGCCGCGTTTCTGCACCAGCGTCAGGATATCGTAACTTGCGACGAATTCGTCGTTCTGATTCGTCACCTGCACGTCCCACGCCACCACGCCCTGTCCCCGCCCCTGGTCGTCCGTGCGGTTGCGGTCGACCTTGCGCTTGCACGTGAGACGCGCGCGGATCGTGTCGCCGATCGCCACCGGCGCCACGAAGCGCAGGTTGTCGAGACCATAGTTTGCCAGCACGGGACCGGGCGCCGGCGACACGAACAGGCCCGCCGCCGCCGACAGCACGAAGTAGCCGTGCGCAATGCGCTTGCCGAATTGCGTGTCCTTCGCCGCGATCTCGTCGAAATGCATGTAGAAATAGTCGCCCGACACGCCGCCGAAGTTGACGATGTCCGCCTCGCTGATCGTACGGCGGTGCGTCAGCAGCGAGTGGCCGATCTCCAGGTCTTCGAAATAACGACGGAACGGGTGCACGTCCGATTCCTTGACCGCCGCGCCGCGCACGTATTCTCCCGTGACGGCCGCCAGCATCGTCGGCGATCCTTGCACCGCCGCCCGCTGCAGGAAGTGTTTGACCGCACGGATACCGCCGAGTTCCTCGCCGCCGCCGGCGCGCCCCGGACCGCCGTGCTTGAGCATCGGCAGCGGCGAGCCGTGGCCCGTCGAGTCCACGGCCGCCACGCGGTCGAGGATGTGCACGCGGCCATGCGACGCCGCCGCGATGGGCACGGCATGCGCCGCGATGGACGGGTCCTTCGTGACGAGCGTCGTGACGAGGCTGCCCCTGCCGCGCGCGGCCAGCGCCAGCGCTTCGTCGATGTCGCGGTAGGTCATCATCGTGCTGACGGGGCCGAACGCCTCGATGTCGTGCACCGCGTCGTTGGTCATGCCGTTGCGGCACAGCAGCAAGGTCGGCGCGAAGAACGCGCCGGCGGCAACGCCTTCGCCGACGGGATTGAAACCGTCGCGGGCGCTGAACAGCACGTCGTTGCCGCGCGCGAGCATCTCGACGCGCTCGCTGACGTCGCGCTGCTGGTCCAGCGACGCGAGCGCGCCCATGCGCACGCCCTCCACTTTCGGATTCCCCACGACGATCTTCGCGAGGCGCGCACGCAGGCGCTCGCCGACCACGTCCGCAAGATGCTCGGGCACGATCACGCGGCGAATCGCCGTGCATTTCTGGCCCGCCTTGCCCGTCATCTCGCGCGCCACTTCCTTGACGAACAGGTCCAGCTCCTCGTCGTCCGGCGTGACGTCCGGCGCGAGGATGGCGGCGTTCAGCGAATCCGCTTCCGCCGTGAACGGCACGGATTCGCGGATCAGGTTCGCATTGCCGCGCAGCTTCGCGGCCGTGTCGGCGGACCCCGTAAAAGTCACCGCATCGAAACCGTTCAAGCGGTCCAGCAGGTCGCCCGTCGAGCCGATGACGAGCTGGAGGCAGCCTTCCGGCAGCAGTTCCGACTCCATCATCATCTTCACGACGGCATGCGTGAGGTAGCTCGTCGCGGTGGCCGGCTTGGCGATGCAGGGCATGGCGGCGAGGAAGCTCGGCGCAAATTTTTCCAGCAGGCCCCAGATCGGAAAATTAAACGCGTTGATGTGGACGGCGACGCCGCCGCGCGGCACGAGGATGTGCGTGCCCGCGAAACCGCCCCGCTTGCCGAGCGCCATCGCCGGGCCTTCGTGCAGCACGTTCGACGACGGCAATTCGCGCCCGCCGATGCTGGCGTAGGCGTACAGCGTGCCGATGCCGCCTTCGACGTCGACCCAGCTGTCCGGCCGCGTGGCGCCCGTCAGGTGCGAGATCTCGTACAGCTCTTCCTTCCGCTCCATCAGGTACGCCGCCAGGGCCTTCAGGCACTGGGCGCGCTTCTGGAAGTCCATCTGCATTAGCGCCTGCACGCCCGTCCTGCGGGCATACGCGACGGCTTCGCCGAAGTCGATCCGGTCCGCGTGCGTGTGGTAGATCAGCTGGTTGTCCAGGGCGCTGTGCAGCGGCTGGTGTGCCTCGGTGCCGAGCCAGCGGCCGGCGATCAGGCTTTGCAGGGTGGTGGTCATGTTTGTCTCCTCCAGCGGATATATGCGACTTCGGATGCTTAACTCGGGTCCCCGCCTTCGCCGGGACGACGTTCTTAAGCACGAGTCCTGAAATTACCGTCGCCCCTGCGCAGGCAGGGGCCCAATTCGAGCATGCGTCGACGCGGCTATTTTTTTGGCTTGTGCGGCTCGTCGAACACGATGCGCGGCCGGTCCGGTTCCGGTGCCGTCAGCGCATCGACTTCGCGCATCGTCTTCATCGACCTGACGTTCAGGTCGTGGTACTGCCGCGTGCCATAGCTCTTCCACGCGATCTCCTCGTCCGACACGGCCCGCACGATCTTCGCCGGCGCGCCCAGCACGAGGCTGCGCGGCGGAATCACCATGCCCGCCTTCACGAACGCGGCCGCGCCCACGATGGATTCCGCGCCGACGACCGCCTTGTCCATCACGACCGCGTTCATCCCGACCATCGCGTTGCGCCCCACGCGGCAGCCGTGCAGCACGGCGCCGTGGCCGATATGGCCGTCCACCTCGACGACCGTATCGTCTTCCGGAAAGCCGTGCATCACGCACGTGTCCTGCACGTTCGCGCCCTCTTCCAGGATCAGCCGCCCGAAATCGCCCCGCAGCGACGCCAGCGGCCCGACATAGCAGCGCGGACCGACGATCACGTCGCCGATCAGCACGGCCGTCGGGTGCACGTACGCCGTCGGGTGCACGACGGGACGCAGGCCGTCGATTTCATAGACCTTGACCATGACGTTCTTTCTTCCTTACACGCGTTCCAGGATCATCGCGATGCCTTGGCCCACGCCAATGCACATCGTGCACAGCGCGTAGCGGCCGCCCGTGCGGTGCAGCTGGTTCACGGCCGCCGTCACGAGGCGCGCACCGGATGCGCCCAGCGGGTGGCCGATGGCGATGGCGCCGCCGTTCGGGTTCACGTGCGCGGCGTCGTCCGGCAGGCCCAGGTCGCGCAGCACGGCCAAGCCTTGCGACGCGAACGCTTCGTTCAATTCGATCACGTCCATCTGGCCGATCGTCAAACCGGTCATTGCCAGCAGCTTTTTCGTCGCCGGCGCGGGGCCGAAACCCATGATGCGCGGTTCCAGGCCCACCGTCGTCATGCCGACGATGCGGGCGCGCGGCATCAGGCCGAATTTGTCCAAGGCCGCGCCGGAGGCGACCAGCACGGCGCACGCGCCATCGTTCACGCCGGACGCGTTGCCCGCCGTGACCGTGCCGTCGGGCGTCACGACGCCTTTCAGGCGAGACAGCGATTCCAAAGTCGTGTCGGGGCGCGGGTGCTCGTCCGTGTCGAATACGTGCGATTCGCCTTTGCGCCCGTGGATCGTTACCGGCACGATCTCGTCTTTAAAAATGCCGGCCGCCTGCGCCGCCGCCCAGCGCTGCTGGCTGCGCAGCGCGAACGCATCCTGGTCGCCGCGCGCGATGCCGAAGTCGCGCGCCACGTTCTCGGCCGTCTCCGGCATCGAGTCGATACCGTACTGCGCCTTCATCTTCGGATTCACGAAGCGCCAGCCGATCGTCGTGTCCTCGATCTTTGCCGTGCGCGAGAACGCGCTGTCGGCCTTGGCCATCACGAACGGCGCGCGCGTCATGCTCTCGACGCCGCCGGCGATGATCAGGTTCGCCTCGCCGGCACGAATGGCGCGCGCGGCGCTGCCGACGGCATCCAGGCTGGAGCCGCACAGGCGGTTGATCGTGGAACCCGGCACGGAAGGCGGTAACCCTGCCAGCAGCGCGGCCATGCGTGCCACGTTGCGGTTGTCTTCGCCGGCGCCGTTGGCGCAGCCGTACAGCACGTCGTCGACCTGGGACCAGTCGATGCCGGGATGGCGGGCCATGAGCGCGGCGATCGGCAGCGCGGCCAGGTCGTCCGAACGTATGCCGGACAGGGCGCCGCCGAAGCGGCCGAACGGGGTGCGGATGGCGTCGACGATGAATGCGTCAGTCATTGGAATCTCCTTAATTGTCATTTATCCTCTTGGTCGCTTGTCGACGACGCGGCGCGCCTTGCCCGTCAGCGAGCGCTCGATGCCCTGCGGGGGCAGCAGGGTAACGGCCGTCGTCACGCCGATATACGTCTTGATACGGTGCTGCAGGTCGCGGGCCAGCGCATTCACATTGTCCACGCCGCCGTCGCGCAGTTCGCAATGGACGGCCAGCGCGTCGAGGTGGCCGTCGCGCGTGACGACAAGCTGGTAGTGCGGCGCCAGCGCCGGCATCTGCAAAATCAATTCCTCGACCTGGCTGGGAAAGACGTTCACGCCGCGGATGATCAGCATGTCGTCCGAGCGGCCATTGATGCGGCCCATGCGGCGCATCGAGCGTGCCGTCGGCGGCAACAGTTTCGTGAGATCGCGCGTGCGGTAGCGGATGATCGGCAGCGCTTCCTTGGTCAGCGACGTGAAGACCAGTTCGCCCTCTTCGCCATCCGGCAGCACTTCGCCCGTGTCCGGGTCGATGATCTCGGGATAAAAATGGTCTTCCCAGATCACGGGGCCGTCCTTCGCTTCGATGCATTCGCTGGCGACGCCGGGCCCCATCACTTCCGACAGGCCGTAGATGTCGACGGCGTCGATGCCCGCGCGCTCCTCGATCTCGCGGCGCATCGCGTCCGTCCATGGCTCGGCGCCGAAGATGCCGACTTTCAGCGAGGACGCGGCCGGATCGATGCCCTGGCGCCTGAATTCCTCGACGATGTTCAGCATGTAGGACGGCGTCACCATGATGATCGACGGCTTGAAGTCCTGGATCAGCTGGACCTGTTTTTCGGTCTGCCCGCCCGACATCGGCACGACCGTGCAGCCGAGGCGCTCGGCACCGTAGTGGGCGCCGAGGCCGCCCGTGAACAGGCCGTAGCCGTAGGCGATGTGCACCATGTCGCCGGGCCGTCCGCCCGCCGCGCGGATCGAGCGCGCGACGACATTCGCCCACGTGTCTATGTCGTGCTGGGTGTAGCCGACGACGGTCGGCTTGCCCGTCGTGCCGGACGACGCGTGCACGCGCACGACCTGCTCGCGCGGCACGGCGAACAGGCCGAACGGATAGTTATCGCGCAGCGTCTTCTTTTCCGTGAACGGGAATTTCGCCAGGTCGGCCAGCGTCTTCAAATCGTCCGGATGCACGCCCGCCTCGTCGAACACGCGCCGGTAGTGCGGCACGTTGTCGTAGGCATGCTTCAGGCTCCACTTCAGCCGTTCCAGTTGCAGGGCCTGCAGTTCGTCGCGGCTGGCGCGTTCGATCGGATCGAGCTCACCGGGTTGCGGGATACGTTGGACCATCGTTGTCTCCTCCGTTTACATGTCGACGACGTGCCCCGCGACGCGGTGCGACTTCCCACGGAACAGCGCGACCTTGCGTCCGTCCTGGTCCGTCACGACGACATCGTAAACACCCGTCTTGCCGGCCAGCGCCTGCTCGACCGCCTCGGCCACGAGCACGTCGCCCGCGCGGCCGGGCGCGAGATAGTCGATCGTGCAGCCGGCGCCCACGGTATTGAAATTGTGCGAGTTGCAGGCGAACGCGAACGCGCTGTCGGCCAGCATGAAGATGAAACCGCCGTGGCAGGTGCCGTGGCCGTTCAGCATGTCCTCGCGCACCCGCATGCGCATGCGCGCGTAGCCCGGACGGATCGCGTCGAGCGTCATGCCCAGCGCCTGGCTGGCCGGGTCGCGTTCGTACATCGTCTTGCCGGCCAGTTCGGCCAGTGCTTGCGGATCGCTATGCATGGATGCGGGCTCCCTCGGGATCGGCGGCCAGCTTGCGGCGCAGCAGCGGCGACACGCGGTAGCGGTCCTCGCCATATGTCGCGCCAAGGTTGGCCAGCACGGTGAAGACGTGGCGCAGGCCGATCGCATCCGCCCACGCGAGCGGACCGCGCGGATAGTTGACGCCCTTCTGCATCGCGATGTCGACGGCTTGCGCGGAGCACACGCCCTGGTTGACGGCATCCAGCGCCTCGTTGGCCAGCATCGCGACGGTGCGCATCACGGCCATGCCGGGCACGTCGTCGAGGCGCGTCACCGTGAAGCCGGCCCGCTGGAACGAGCCGACGGCGGCGTTCCAGGCGGCGTCGCCGCACTGGTCCGCGCGGGCCAGCGCGATGCGCGTGGCCCTGGCCGGATCGAACAGCAGGTCGAACAGGATCGTGTCCGGACGGCCCTCATCAAACGCGCGCTGCGTGGCGCTGCGGCCGTCGGTCAGGAAGATCGTGGCGGCCCCCTCGGCCACGGGCAGGCGCGCTGTCAGGGCAGCGGTCACCGGATCGGCGCCACCAAGCGCCGCCTGTGCGGTCCCCTGCTGCGCGGGCTCGGTCTGCGCCTGCGGCATGGCGACGTCATCGGCGTAGCGGTAGAAACCGCGGCCCGTCTTGCGGCCCAGGAAACCGGCATTCACCAATTCCTGCTGCACGACGGACGGCGCGAAACGCGGGTCGCCGTAATACGCGTTGAAGACGGATTGCGTGACCGAGTAATTGACGTCGTGGCCGATCAGGTCCATCAGCTCGAAGGGGCCCATGCGGAAGCCGCCGCAGTCGCGCATCACCGCATCGATCGTGGCCGGGTCGGCCGCGCGTTCGAGCAGCAGGCGCAGCGCTTCCGCATAGTACGGGCGCGCCACGCGGTTGACGATGAATCCGGGCGTGGATTTCGCGTGCACCGGACTCTTGCCCCACGCCGCGGCAGTCGCGTACACCGTGTCGGCGACGGCGTTGTCGGTGGCGACGCCGGAGATCACTTCGACCAGCGCCATCAACGGCACCGGATTGAAGAAGTGCATGCCGACGAGGCGCTCCGGTCGTTTCAGCGTCGCCCCGATCGCGGTGACGGAAATCGACGACGTGTTGGTGGCCAGGATGCAGTCCGGCCCGACGATGCATTCCAGGTTCGCGAACAGGGCCCGCTTAACGTCGAGGTCTTCCACGACGGCTTCGACGACGAGCGCGGCATCCTTCGCTTCGTCGAGCGCACGCATCGCGTGGATGCGCTCGCGCGCGAGGTCCGCTTCCGCCGCGCCCATCCGGCTTTTTTCGACGAGCCGCGCGAGGGCCTTGCCGATCCCGGCGATGGCCCGTTCGACGGCTTCCGGACGCGTATCGAACAGCCGCACCGTGTGCCCGGCGACGGCCGCCACTTGGGCGATGCCGGCGCCCATCGCGCCGCTGCCGATGACGGCGACGACGCTGCGTTTGTCCAGTGCCATGCTCATTCTCCCTTGAACTGCGGCTGGCGCTTGGCGATGAACGCGGCGACGCCTTCGCGGTAATCGTGGCTGTAACCCAGTTCGCGCATCATCTCCCCTTCCAGCTGCAGTTGCCGTTCCAGCGTGTTGCCCCAGCTTTCCTGCATGGCCCGCTTCGTGAACGCGAGTCCCTTCGTCGGTGCGGTGGCGAAGTGGCGGGCCATCGTCATCGCTTCGTCCATCAGCGATTCGTCCGGCACGCAGCGCCAGATCAGGCCCCATTGTTCGGCCTTCCCGGCCGGCAGCTTGTCGCCCAGCAGCGCGAGGCCCATGGCGCGCGCCGGCCCGACGAGGCGCGGCAAGGCCCACGTGCCGCCCGTATCCGGAATCAGGCCCAGCTTGCAGAAGGCTTCGATGAACGACGCCGATTGCGCGGCCAGCACGATGTCGCAGGCGAGCGCCAGGTTGGCGCCCGCGCCGGCGGCCACGCCGTTGACGGCGCAGATCACGGGCAGCGGCAGGCTTTTCAGGGTGAGCACGAGCGGGGCGTAGAATTTTTCGACGGATTCGCCCAGGTCGACACCCGGTGCGCCCGGTTCGACCGCGCGGTCGTTCAAGTCCTGGCCGGCGCAGAAGCCGCGGCCGGCGCCCGTCAGCAGCAGCACGCGCACGGATTTATCTTCTTGCACGCGCTTCAGCGCATCGCGCACTTCGAGGTGCATCGCCTGGGTAAAACTGTTCAGGCGCTCGGGGCGGTTCAGGGTCAGCGTGGCGATGCCCTGTTCGATCGTGAACAGGATGGATTCGTAGGTCATAGTGTCTCCTCGTTCTCAACCCGTCGTTCCCGCCCTCGCCGGGCACCTTGGCGGGAACCCAAGGTTACGTGGGTCGCAAGCAAACTTGGGTCCCCGCCTCCGCGGGGACGACGGTAAAGGTTTTATTCGACCACGTCGAAATCGACGACGACTTTGTCGGTCACCGGGAAGCTCTGGCAGCTCAGCACGAAGCCGCGCGCGACCTCGTAGTCTTCCAGCGCATAATTGACGTCCATGTCGACCTGCCCCTCGCGCACCTTGCAGCGACACGTCGAGCACACGCCGCCCTTGCACGAGTAACGCATGTCGAGGCCTGCGCGCAGGCCGGCGTCCAGCAAGGATTCCTTGTCGCGGTCCATCGTGAAGCTGGCGTGGTTGCCGTCCATGATCACGGTGACTTCGGTCAGGTGGTGCGCTTCGGCCGCCGCCTCGCGGCGCGCCTTGCGCGGTTCCTGTGCGGCACCGGCGGCGAACAGTTCGATGCGGATGCGCTCCTTCGGCATGCCCGCTTCCTGCAGCGCGGCGGAGACGCCGTGCATCATGTCTTCCGGACCGCAGATGAACGCGTAGTCGACGTCTTCCACGCGCAGCCAGCGCTGGAACAGCTGGCGGCATTTGTCCTGCGTGATGCGGCCGTTGAACAGCTCGATGTCCTGCTGCTCTCGGCTCATCACGTAGACGAGGTTCAGGCGTTCCAGGTACTGGTCCTTCAGCTCGGCCAGCTCGTCGCGGAAGATCACGGACGACGACGCACGGTTCCCGTACAACACGGTGAAACGGCTGTGCGGCTCGGCGATCAGGGTCGTCTTGACGATGGAAAGGATCGGCGTGATGCCGCTGCCGGCCGCGAAGGCCAGGTAGTGGCGGCGGCTCTCCGGTTCCAGCGGCAGGTTGAAGCGGCCTTCCGGCGGCATCACGTCGAGCGTGACGCCGGGCCGGATGCAGTCGTTGGCCCAGGTCGAGAACAGCCCGCCCGGCACGCGCTTGATGGCGACGCGCAGCTTTTCGTCCTGCACGGCCGAGCAGATCGAGTACGAGCGGCGCACGTCCTCGCCGTCGATCATCGCGCGCAACGTGAGGTGCTGGCCCTGGCGGTACCGGAACGCGTCGCGCATGTCGGGCGGCACGTCGAAGGTGACGGCAATGGCGTCGCGCGTCTCGTGCTTCACGTTCGCCACGGTCAATGGGTAGAACTTGCTCATGTGGGCCTCAATGGCATTTGAAGTAATCGAACGGCTCGCGGCAATCGAGGCACTGGTACAAGGCCTTGCACGGGGTCGAGCCGAACTGGCTGGTGAGACGTGTGTGCGTCGAGCCGCAATGCGGGCACGCGACCTCCGGCTGCTCGATCGCGTGGCGCTTCACGCCGCGCGTCAATGCGCTGATGTCGATCACCTGCTGCACGGGCGGCGCGATGCCGTAGCCCTTCAGGGCGGCCTTGCCGGCATCGCTCATCCAGTCCGTCGTCCACGCGGGCGACAGGCGCGTCACGATGCGCAGCCGGTCGATGCCGCGCGCACGCAGGGCGCGTTCAACATCCTCGGCGATGACTTCCATCGCGGGGCAGCCGGAATACGTCGGGGTGATCGTGACGACGCATGCGCCGTCGTCGGCGACCGCCACGTCACGCACGATGCCCAGGTCCACGACGGAGATCACGGGAATCTCCGGGTCCGGGACCTCGCCCAGCCAGGACCATATCCGGTCGGCCGTGATCGGCGACGTGGCCGCGCTCATCACCATTCCACGCCCGGGTAGGCGCGCTGCAGGAACTGCATCTCGGCCAGGATGTAGCCGATGCGCTCCGTGTGCCGGCCCTGCTTGCCGCCGCGCTGGACGTACGCATCCACGGGCGGCATCGTCAGCGTCGCTTCGTCCAGCACCTCGGCCACGTGGATCATGAAGGCATCGCGCAGCCCTTCCGCGGCCGGCGCCACGCCCTGCGCGACCATGGCCAGGTCGACGTCGTCGTAGAGGAACATCTCGCCCGCGTAGGTCCACAGTTCGTCGAGCGCGTCCTGCATCTTGCGCCGGCTGACATCCGTGCCGTCGCCCAGGCGCACGACGAGGTCGCCGCTGCGGCGCAGGTGGTACGTCACTTCCTTGATCGACTTTTCCGCGATCTCCGCGATGCGGCGGTCTCTGGACGCGAGCAGGCCGCGCATCAGGAAGTAGTGCCACGTATCGAACAGGAACTGGCGCGTCAGCGTCTGCGCGTAGTCACCGTTCGGCTGCTCGACGAGCAGGCAGTTGCGGAAGTCGCGCGTGTCGCGCAGGTAGGCGAGGCGATCCTCGTCGCGGCCGTGGCCTTCGATCTCGCCCGCATACGTCAGCCACATGCGGGTCTGGCCCAGCAGGTCGAGGGCGACGTTGGTCAGCGCCATGTCTTCTTCCAGCGCCGGGCCCTTGCCGCACAACTGCGACAGCTGCTGCGACAGGATCAGGGCGTTATCGCCCTGGCGCAGAAGGTATTCGAACTTGTTGGCGTCCATGGCCGGCTTACAGGTTCTTGACTTCTTCCGGCATCGGGAAGAAGGTCGGGTGGCGATAGACCTTGCTGTTCGACGGCTCGAAAAGAGCGTCCTTGTCGGCCGGGCTGGACGCGACGATGTCGGCGGCCTTCACCACCCAGATCGACACGCCTTCGTTGCGGCGCGTGTAGACGTCGCGCGCATTGTTGATCGCCATCTCGGCATCCGGCGCGTGCAGGCTGCCCACGTGCTTGTGGGCGAGGCCGTGCTGGCTGCGGATGAAGACTTCCCACAGGGGCCATTCTTTGCTCATTGCTGTCTCCGTGTTTCTCATGGTTGGCGGGCTCGGGGAGCCCACCCTACGGCCGTTGATCCGTAGGGTGGACACCCTGTGCCCACCGTGAATTTCACGCGGCGGCCTTCTTCGCGGCCTGCTTGTCCGCGTGCGCGACGAGCGCCTCGCGGAACCATGCGCCATCCTCGTACGCCTTCACGCGCGTCCGCAGCCGCTCCTTGTTGCACGGCCCGTTGCCCTTCAGGACGTTATAGAACTCGTCCCAATCGATCTCGCCGAAGTCGTAATGGCCCCGTTCCTCGTTCCACTTGAGGTCCGGATCGGGAATGGTGAGACCGAGGAATTCGGCCTGGGGCACGGTCTGGTCGACCATGCGCTGGCGCAGCTCGTCGTTCGAGAACAGCTTGATGCGCCAGGCGGTCGACTGGGCGCTGTTGACGGATTCCGCGTCCGACGGGCCGAACATCATCAGCGACGGCCACCACCAGCGGTTGAGGGCATCCTGCGCCATCGCCTTCTGCTCGGGCGTGCCCTGGGCCAGCTTCATCATGATGTCGTAGCCCTGGCGCGCGTGGAACGACTCTTCCTTGCAGACACGGATCATCGCCCGTGCATACGGGCCGTACGAGCAGCGGCACAGCGGGATCTGGTTGATGATCGCGGAGCCGTCCACCAGCCAGCCGATGGCGCCGATGTCGGCCCACGTCAGGGTCGGGTAATTGAAGATGCTCGAGTACTTGGCCTTGCCCGAGTGGAGGGCGGCCAGCAGCTCGTCGCGCGACACGCCCAGCGTCTCCGCGGCGCTGTACAGGTACAGGCCGTGGCCGGCCTCGTCCTGGATCTTGGCCAGCAGGATGGATTTGCGCTTCAGCGTGGGCGCGCGCGTCACCCAGTTACCTTCCGGCAGCTGGCCAACGATCTCGGAATGCGCGTGCTGGGAAATCTGGCGGATCAGCGTCTTGCGGTACGCCTCGGGCATCCAGTCCTTGGCTTCGATCTTCACGCCGGCGTCGATGCGCGCCTGGAATGCCTGCTCTTCCTCGCTCATGTCGGCGCGGGCCTGGACCTGTTTCAGGCCGGTTTCCACCATCTGGGCATACATGATCAGTCTCCGATTGTGCTCTGTCTCAAACCATAATACGATACAAGAATAGCGATGTATAGCGAAATTTTGAATCATGTAGAGACCGGGTAAAATCGCCGTCATGACCCAGCCAAGCAGCCACGAGTGGATCGACCACTTCCTCGAGACCGACCCGCCGCGTTCCAAATCCCTCGTGATGACGATCTTCGGCGACGCCATCGCGCCGCACGGCGGCCGCCTGTGGCTGGGCAGCCTGATCGAGCTGGTGGCGCCGCTCGGTGTCACGGACCGGCTCGTGCGCACCAGTGTGTTCCGTCTCGTGCAGGAAGGCTGGCTCGTCGCGAACCGTGAGGGCCGGCGCAGCAGCTATGCGCTGCAGCCGGAGGCCGCGCCCCGCTTCGCGCGCGCCAACCGCCGCATCTACGCGCCGCCCGGCGTCGACTGGGACGGCCGCTGGACCCTGCTGCTCGCCCCCAACGGCAGCATCGACACCGCCCTGCGCGCGGCCGTGCGCAAGGACCTCGAATGGGAAGGTTTCGCGATGCTGGCGCCGGGCCTGCTGGCGCATCCGGCGGCCGACTCGGACGGCGTGGCGGAGGTGCTGCGGCGCGTGGACGGCGGCGGCAGGATCTTCGTGTGTGCCGCGACGGAACTGCCGGGTGTCGGCGCCCGGCCGCTGGCCGAACTGGTGCGCGAAGGATGGGATTTGTCCGCCGTCGTGGTCGGCTATCGCCGTTTCATCGAGGAATTCATGCCGCTACTCGACCTGCTCCGCGCCGAACCGGCGCCGGATCCGCAGCAGGCGTTCATCGTGCGCACCCTGCTGATCCACGCGTACCGCCGCGTCCAGTTGCACGATCCGATGCTGCCGCTCGCGCTGCTGCCGCAGCCGTGGCCGGGGTCGGAGGCATATGCACTGGCGCAGGCGATCTACCGCCTCGTGTGGGCACCGGCCGAGCGGCATCTGATGGATGTGCTGCGGCGCGAGGATGCGGGGGCGCCGGAGGCGGATAGCGGATTGTACGAAAGGTTTGGTGGATTGCGGCATTGAACAACGTCGCCCCCGCGCAGGCGGGGGGCCTAAGTTGGTTGCGTTGCGGGAACGCTGGCAAACTTGGGGGAATAGCGCCGGTGGCGCTATTCCGCCTGCGCGGGGAGTCGTTTCCGGCAATGCCGGGAACGACGGTGTTAACAATCCAGCGCAAACTGCGCCGCCGCCATCGGATGACGGATGCGGTCCAGCGCCAGTTCCAGGTCGAGCCCCGGCCAGTACAGGCATTCCGTGCCCCATTGCTGGATATGGCACAGCTGCGCCACGGTGGCGTGCTCGAACCAGGGGAACAGCGCGAACGGCACGTACAGCTCTTCGTCGCGGCAGCGCAGCCAGAAGCCGCGCCCGTCGATGCTCGTGATTTCCGGTCGCGCCACACGGATCGTCATCATGTTCCCTCCACCTCGATGAGGCCAAGCAAGAACAGTAGCAAACCCTTGGTCATCATCTTTTAAGCGGTATCATGCCGGCTCACACCCAACAACAACAGGACGCACCATGTCTATCAAGATCAGCAGCCAGTTCGACGCTGGCGCCATCGAAGTCGTGAACGCCACGAGCGCCAACGCCATCGATCTGAACATCCGCAAGGACTCCCACGCCGACATCACCCAGTGGTTCTACTTCCGCCTGCAGGGCGCGCAGGCACAGCCGTGCACGATCCGCCTGCTCAACGCGGGCAAGTCCGCGTATCCGAAGGGCTGTGAAGACTATCACGCGATGGCCAGCTACGACCGCGTGAACTGGTTCCGCGTGCCGACCGGCTTCGACGGCCAGGTGCTCACTATCGAGCACACGCCCGCGATGGACAGTGTCTACTACGCCTATTTCGAACCATATTCGTGGGAACGCCACCTGGAGCTGCTCGACCGCGCCCAGCTGTCCGAACACGTGCGCATGCTGGACCTCGGCTCGACCGTCGACGGCCGCGACCTGAATATGCTGGTCATCGGCGACGAGGCCGCCAAGAAAAAAGTCTGGGTCATCGCGCGCCAGCACCCGGGGGAGACGATGGCCGAGTGGTTCGTCGAAGGCATGCTCGACGCCCTGCTCGACCCGGCCCACCCGTTCGGCCGCCAGCTGGTGAAAGAGACCGTGTTCTACGTCGTGCCGAACATGAACCCGGACGGCGCGGTGCGCGGCAACCTGCGCACGAACGCGGCCGGCGCCAACCTGAACCGCGAGTGGCTAAATCCGTCGCTGGAACGCAGCCCGGAAGTCTTCCTGGTCCGCAAGAAGATGGAAGAGACGGGCGTCGACCTGTTCCTCGACGTGCATGGCGACGAGGGCCTGCCCTATGTCTTTATCGCCGGCAGCGATGCCCTGCCGACCTTCACGGCCGACCAGGCCGCCGCGCAGAAGGCATTCTCGGACGCCTTCATGATCGCCAGCCCGGACTTCCAGGACGTGCACGGCTACCCGAAAGAGCCGTACACGGACGAGGTGCTGACGATGGGTTCGCCGTACGTGACGCACGCGTTCGGCTGCCTGTCGCTGACGCTGGAACTGCCGTTCAAGGACAATGCCAACGACCCGGACCCGCAGGTCGGCTGGGACGGCGCCCGCAGCGCGCGCCTCGGCGCGGCGGTACTGCAGCCGGTGCTGCAGGCGATCCGTCGCCTCGAGAAGTGACGCTTACAGGAACGTAAACACCTGTTCCTGCGTGAGACGCGATTTCGGCAGGGCTGCGTTGAAATCGCTGTCGGCGTGGTAGCCGAAGCTCAGCAGGACGAGGCTGGACAGGCCCTTCTCGTTCAGGCCCAGCTCCGCGTCCAGCGCGGCCGGGTCGAGGCCTTCCATCGGGGTCGTGTCCACACCCAGCGCGCTGGCCGCCAGCATGGCGTTGCCTAGCGCGATGTAGGCCTGCTTCTCGAACCACTGGGGCAGGTCCTTCAGCGTGTAGCGGTGCAGGTTGACGTAGCCAAGGCGGCCCTTGGCCTGGCCCGCCTTCGCGGCATCGTCCTTGAAGCGGCCGTCGCGCTGTTCCTGCTCGAGCAGGCGCTCCAGGTGGCCGCCTTCGGCGTCGACGCGCGTGCAGAACAGGATCACGTGCGACGCATTCAGGACCTTCGCTTCGTTGTAGCTGTACTGACCCTGCACGCCCTTGGCCAGGCGCGCCTTCGCTTCCGGCGTGCTGGCGACGATGAAGTGCCAGGGCTGCGAGTTCACCGACGACGGGCTGTTGCGCAGCACTTCATAGATCTGCTGCATCGTCTCGTCGGGGACGCGGCGGGTCGGGTCGTAGGCCTTGGCGGTGTAGCGCTTGCGGGCGGCGGCAAGAATGTCCATCGGGTTCCTTTCAAAAATGCGTATCTGCACATTATTGCAGGAACCCGAAAAACACGTCAGACGGTCATGATGGGCGTGTCGAACACGAGGCCGTTGCCGATCAGCTGCACGCTCAGGTCCACGTTTTCCTTGCTCTCGCTGATGCCGGCGAGCACCTCGGCGTTGGTGGCGGCCTTGCTGTCCAGGACGCCCGTCCAGAAGTCCAGCCCGGCCTGCTCCGGCGCGCGATGCAGGATGTGCTCGTAATACTTGCCCACGAGGTCGCGGTTGGACAGGCCGGTGCCGTACAGCTGCTGGTACTCCACCGACTTGATGAAGGCATCGGCGATCGTCGCCAGCTTCGCGCCGCCCGCATCGATCTGGTGCGTCCAGTAATCCAGTCCCGCTTCGTCCGGCTTGCGGTCGAGCGCCGCCTGGTACATGCGGAAGACCTGGCCGCCCGTGTCGTCCGGGCGGATGAGCGCCAGGTCCTTGTCGCTGAAATACACGCGCTCGACGTTCTTCACGGTGTCGCTGCCGCCCGTGCCCTTCTGGTCCGCGATCGTCCAGCCACTACCCGTGCGCTCGATGCGGTAGTTCGCATAGGCGTCCTTGTAGATCATGGTGTCGAAACCGGCACCGCCGTCGATCACGTCGCTGCCCGCATCGGCGCCGATGCGGTCGTCGCCGCCGCCCGCCTGGATGATGTCGCTGCCCGCGAAGCCTTGCAGGAGGTCCTTGCCGGCGCTGCCGACGATGGTGTCGGACCCGGCCAGCAGGGTGGCGTAGATCTGCGTATCGGTGGTGGCCTTGAGGACCGTGTCCACGAATTTCCCGGCGTCGATGGTCAGGTCCGTTGCCTGGAACACCGGGAGGCCGGAATAGCCGATCTGGTACAGGTTCACGGCGGTCGCCGTGCCGCTCACCTCGCCGGCCGGGCCGATGGCGAAATTACCCAGCACACTCAGTTGCTGGAGTCCATTTTCCAGCGTGACGCTGCCGGACGAGGTCGAGATGAGTTTCCATTGCACGGCCGTACTGCCGATCAGGTCGAGGTACGGGCCGAAAGTTGTGAATGTCGCCATGACGTCTTCCTTGAAACCGAAAGTCGTCAATGTAACATATGGTCAATAAAATTTTTGCAATAGATTGTCGCGAACTGTCGAGAAATGTGAAATCAGTTGCCCGCCACGACCATCTTCTCGATCAGGATCGAACCCGTCGACTTGTTCCCGCGCGTCAGGACGTCGTTGCCGATGCCGACGATGGCCTGGAACATGTCCTTCATGTTGCCCGCGATGGTGATCTCTTCCACCGGGTACTGGATGACGCCGTTCTCGACCCAGTAGCCGGACGCGCCGCGCGAATAATCGCCCGTGACGTAGTTCGTGCCCTGCCCCATCAGCTCCGTGACGAGGAGGCCGGTACCCATCTTGCGCAGCATGCCTTCGAAGTCGTCGGCGATCTTCGTTTCTTTCGAGACGATTTCCAGGTTGTGCGAGCCGCCCGCGTTGCCCGTCGTCTGCATGCCCAGCTTGCGGGCCGAATACGACGACAGGAAATAACCCTGCAGCACGCCATCGCTGACGACCTTGCGGCGCTGGGTGCGTACGCCCTCTTCGTCGAACGGGGCCGAGCCCACGCCGCCGATCAGGTGCGGGTCTTCGACGATCTGGATGTGCGACGGGAAAATGCTGCTCCCCAGCGAATCGAGCAGGAAGCTCGATTTACGGTACAGCGCGCCGCCCGAGGTTGCCTGGACGAACGCGCCCAGCAGGCCGGCGGCCAGCGGTGCTTCGAACAGCACGGGGCACGTGCGCGTGTCGAGCTTGCGCGCGTTCAGGCGCGCGAGGGCGCGCTCGGCGGCGTAGCGGCCGATCTTTTCCGGATCGCCCAGTTTCTTGGGATCGCGCGCCGACGAATACCAGTCGTCGCGCTGCATGTGGGCACCCTTGCCGGCGATCGGCGCGACCGACAGGGTGTGGCGCGAGAACGGATAGCCGGCGCAGAAGCCGAGCGAGTTGGCCGCCACGAAATGCGACTGCTGCACATAGACGCTGGCGCCCTCGCTGTTGGTGACGCGCTTGTCGACGGCGAACGCAGCCGCCTCGCAGCGCTGGGCGATGACCACGGCGTCCTCGGCGCTGATGTCCCATGGGTAACACAGGTGCAGGTCGCGCGGGTTGGTTTCCAGCAGGTCGGCGTCCGGCAGGCCGGCGGCCGGGTCCTCGGCCGTGAAGCGGGCGATGTTGTACGCCGCCTCGACGGTGGCGCGCAGCGAATCGCGCGAGAAGTCGGACGTATTGGCGTGACCACGGCGCTTGCCGCTGTAGACGGTCACGCCGATGCCCTTGTCCTTGTTCTGCTCGATGGTCTCGATCTGGCCCTTGCGGACCGTCACCGCCAGCCCGCTACCCTCGCTGATCTCGACCGACGCATCGCTGGCGCCCGTTTCTTTTGCAATGGCAAGCACGTCCTGTGCAAGCTGCTTGAGCTGATCCTGGGTATGGGTGAAGACGGTATCGGTCATGTGCGTTTTTCGTAGCGAGCCCTAAAACAGTTATCATAGCAGCCGTTTACTGTTTTTACCGGCCGGCTGCGTGCCTGCCGAATCTAGATCATCATGCCAAATGCCAACCGCGGCTCCGTCGGCTTCCGCTCCGACGAGTTCGACCAGGAATACGACCGCCCTTCCAAGTCCGAACTCAAGCGCCAGAGTAACGAGCTGCAGAAGCTCGGCGAACAACTCATCGAGGCGCCGCGCGACCGCGTGAAGCGTGTCCCGATGCCGGACGAAGTCCGCGACGCCATCCTCATGTGCCAGACGATCACCAACCACGAAGGCCGGCGCCGCCAGCTGCAATTCGTCGGCAAGCTGATGCGCTCGCTCGACGAAGAAGAGGTCGCCGTCATCCAGCGCACGATCGAAAGCTGGAAAGGCACGTCGAAGGCAGAAGCGGCCGCGCTGCACGCGCTGGAGCGCCGCCGCGACAAGCTGCTGGCCGACGACAAGGCCCTCACCCAGCTGCTGGAAGAGCATCCGGAGCTGGACGTGCAGCACCTGCGCACGCTGATCCGCAATGCGCGCAAGGAACAGGCGGAAAACAAGCCGCCGAAGGCCTACCGCGAAATCTTCCAGATCCTGAAAGACCTGGCCAAGGCGCCGAAAGCGGCCGCCGCCGATGAAGGCGACGCCGAGGAAGACGAAGACGATGAGTCTGGACAATAAAGTCGAAGAGCTCCTCGTCGGCTTGGTATCGGTCTCGGACCGCGCCAGCGGCGGCGTCTACGAAGACAAGGGCATTCCCGCGCTGCGCGAGTGGCTGGAAGCCGCGCTGGTGACGCCGTTCCGCGTCGAGACGCGCCTGATCCCGGACGACCGCGCCAGCATCGAGCAGACGCTCGTCGAGCTGGTCGACACGGTCCGCTGCCACCTCGTCCTGACGACGGGCGGCACGGGCCCCGCGCGGCGCGACGTCACGCCGGAAGCGACCGTTGCCGTGGGCACGAAGGAGATGCCGGGCTTCGGCGAGCAGATGCGCCAGATCAGCCTGCACTTCGTGCCGACCGCGATCCTGTCGCGCCAGACGGCCGTGATCCGGGAAACGCCCGACCACGCCGCGCTGATCATGAACCTGCCGGGCCAGCCGAAGTCGATCAAGGAAACGCTGGAAGGGTTGAAGGATGCGGACGGCAAGAGCATCGTCGGCGGGATCTTCGCGGCCGTCCCGTACTGCATCGACCTGATCGGCGGCCCGTACGCCGACACCGACCCGGCCGTCTGCAAGGCCTTCCGCCCGAAATCGGCGCAACGACCAAAGGAATCCGCATGAGCGACCTGCTCGAACACATCCAGATCGAGACCAACGACAACCCGGAAGTCGCCATCATCTGGATGCATGGCCTGGGCGCGGACGGCAACGACTTCGTGCCGATCGTGCGCGAGCTGGACCTCGACGGCCTGCCCGGCATCCGCTTCATCTTCCCGCATGCGAACACGATGCCGGTGACGATCAACAACGGGTACGTGATGCGTTCCTGGTACGACATCACGGGCCTGGAACTCGGACGGCGCGAGGACGAGAACGGCCTGCGCGCTTCGCAAAAGGACATCGAAGCATTCATCGAGCGCGAGAAGGCACGCGGCATCCCGGCCTCGCGCATCATCCTGGCCGGCTTCTCGCAAGGCTGCGCGATGACCATCCAGACGGGCCTGCGCCATCCGGAGCGGCTGGCCGGCCTGCTGTGCTTGTCCGGCTACGTGCCGCTGTCGGCCCACCTGGCGACCGAACGCACCGACGCGAGCAACTCCACGCCGATCTTCATGGCGCACGGCCGCTACGACAACGTGGTGCCGTTCAACCGCGCGGAAGCGTCGCGCGACCTGCTCGTGTCGCTAGGCTACCAGCTCGAATGGCACGAATACGCGATGCAGCACACGCTGTGCCTGGAAGAAGTCCAGGACATCTCGGCGTGGTTGAAAAAAGTACTGGACTGACCATGGCAAAGAAAGAACAGCTCGACGACGAGACGCTGGCGCTGATCCACTGGTGCATCGAGGTCGAACACCACCTCGTCGCCGGTGGCGCCACGCAGAAACAGGCCCAGGAACACATCGAGGAACAGGTCGAGTGGTTCACCGATATGTTCTACGAAGGTCTCACGCCGGAACAGGCGGCGAAGGAAGCGCTGGCGTAAGCCCGCTTACTTCGGCGCGCAGCCCGGAGAATTGGCTGCCACCCATTCCGCGGCCGTCCTGAGCGACGTCTCCGTCGATTCGCCCTTCGGCGCCGGCTGCATGGGCGCGATACCGCCGCGGAAGACCGGGCCATCGACCAATGCGGAGCGCGCTTGCGTCAACACGAACAGCGCGCCGTCCGGCAGCGTGTACGTCATGTTCGCCGTGGACATCCCGGCCGACGTTTGCCCGAATGTCCGCACCCTCGCCTCCCCCATCAACGCGACGAGCAGCATCTCGCCGGCGCTCGCCGTCTTCGTGCCGGCCAGCACGGCCAGCGGCCCCGTGGCGAAGGGCGCGAACGGATTCACGTGGCCGGGCGCATCGTGGCCTGCCTTCGATTCGAGGTAGCCGCGGTGCACCACCGGAATCGCATTACCGTCGCGCTCCACCCAGCGCGCCTTGTTCGCGTCGCCGAACAGCGGGTACATCGCGATGAGCGGAGGCCATCCGTTGCCGCCCGTCTGTTCACTCAGGTCGACGACGAGGGCGCAAGCGGCACGGATACCGGGAAGCGCAACCGCCTCGTTGTACACGCCTTGGACGTAGTCCGCCATGGCCTCGGGCGTGGAGGTGGTGATGGGCGGCGGCACGAAGCGCAACACCGTGCCGCGGGTCGTCGCGACGAACTGGAACATCGGCACACGCGGGCCGGCCGGCGCGGCGCCGGCGAACTGTCCCGGCGCCGCGGGCAGCATCGCGAAGGAGTGCCTGTCGGTGTCCAGCGTGGCGAGCAGTCCGTTGATGCGCGCGTACAGGTCGGCCTGGTCGACGCCCTGCGACTTGCCGTCGACGAGCGCCAGCAAACGCTGCTTCGCCTGCGCATAGTCTTCCCGCCGCAGCGGATACATGCCCTTGCTCTCGACCAGTTCGATCGCCCGCGTGGTCACATCGCGTGCCAGGGCCAGCGACATGGTCGGCGCCGTGGCCTGCGCGGCACTGGCGACGCAGGCCGCGCCAAACGACAGGGCGCAAACGGCCGCCCGCAACAGGTTGCGATGCATGGTGTCTCCTTGTTGGATGATGCGGCTACATGCCGCGGAACAGATATTGAAAGCGTTGGCTGACCGGCAGTCGCGCGGGATGCCCGCGCAGGTGCACCCACAAGGCGCCATCTTCGGCGCGCGCGGCGCTCGCGATACGCCGCACGGCGACCATGTAGCCGCGGTGGATCTGCCAGAACGCGGCCGGGTCGAGCGAATCGGCCAGCTCCTTCAGGCTGAGACGGATGTGCGCCTCCAGTCCGTCCGTCACCACGCGTGTGTACTTGGCGTCGGCGCAGAAATACACGACGTCGGCCAGGTCGATGAAGTGGATCGTGTTGCCGACCGTGGCCTGCAGCCAGGCGGGGGCCTTGGGCGCGGGCCGTAATCGCGACACAAGGTGCGTGAGGTCCGGCGGCGGCGACGCGAGGCGCGCACGCACGCGTTCGACCGCGCGCGCGAGGCGTTCCAGCGCGATCGGTTTCACGACGTAATCCACGGCCCCTTCGTCGAACGCGGCCAGCGCATGTTCGCCGTAAGCCGTCACGAACACGACGTGGGTGCGCGCGCCGAACACGCGCGCCAGTTCCAGGCCGTCCAGGCCGGGCATGCGGATGTCGAGGAAGGCCACGTCCGGCATCCATTCGCGGCCCAGGCGCAGCGCCTCGATGCCGTCCTGCGCGGCGGCGATCTGCGCCTCGGGCCATATGCGTTCGAGGGCCTCGACGAGTTCCGCGCGCAGCAGCGGTTCGTCGTCCGCAACGAGGATGCGGGGCGCCGTCATGCCGCCAGCTCCAGCGCGGCGCCTACCGGCAGCGTCAGCACGGCTTCCGTCATGCCTTCGTCCGTGCGGCGCAGGACGAAGCCGGCGCGCGTGCCATATAAAGCCTGCAGGCGCGCGCGCAGGTTGCGCAGGCCGACGCCGCTGCCCAGTGTCGTGTCCCCGATGCCGGCGCCGTCGTCGGCGACGACGATGGTCAGCATGTCGCCCTGGCGAACGGCGGTGACGCCGATGCGCACGGTGCCCGGCTTGGGTTCGACACCGTGGCGCACGGAGTTCTCCACGAGCGTCATCAGGAGCAGCGGCGGCATCGCCACGGCCGCCAGCGCCGGCGGACATTCGAGCCGGTACTGCAGCCGCTCGCCGAAACGGATCGCCATCAGCGCCAGGTAGTGGCCGGCCAGTTCGAATTCGCGGCCGAGGGTCGACGTCTGGCTGCGCATGTCCGGCAGCGCGCTGTGCAGGTAGGCGATCAGGTGCTCCAGCATCTCGACGGCGCGCGGCGGCTGGTGGCGCGCGAGGTATCGCGTGTTGGCGAGCGTGTTGTACAGGAAGTGCGGTTCGATCTGGGCCTGCAGCGCTTTCAATTCGGCTGCGAGCGCCGCGTTGCGCAAGTCGGCCAGCTGCTGCGCGCGGGCGCGGGTACGGGCGAACCACAGCGGCAATCCGAGGACGGCGACGTTCACGCCGATGACGCAGGCCAGCAGTTGCTGGTCGGGCAGCGCGTGGACGTCCCATGCCGCAAGAACGCGTTGGTACACCGGCAGCACGGCCCACGCGCCGGCGCCGGTCGCGGCCAGCAGCAACGCCATCGCGCCGGTCCAGCGGAGCCACCGCGCGGCCAGCAGCAGCGTCATGCACGCGACGAAGCCCGGCACCACGATCGCGCCGAACAGGGCAAGCAAGGCGTAACGCTGCTGCTGCAGTGCGCCGCCCCCGACCAACGCCAGGCACAGGAGGCTGAGCAGTCCCTGGCGCCATGAGCAGCCGTACAGCCGCGGGATGGCGCGGGCGCAGTCGTCGTCGGGCATCGATGCATTCACAGGGTCGGCGTGGTCGGGATGGCGGCCTCCGACGGCATCTGGTCCACCGGGACGTTGCGGCCAACGGTTTCGAACGCGACCGGCTCCATCCACACCTGACCCGTGCCGGCGCCGATGGCGCCGAACACGATCCGCGCCGCGTCGACCGGGACTTCCAGCACGATGCTGCGCTCCTGCCAGCCGGTGGTGCCCTTGACCGGCTGGCTCTTGGTGTTATAAAAGGCGACTGGCTTACCTTCGTGCGTATCGACGCGCATCCATAATCCCGCCCAATCGCTTATCGCCTCGGTACGCAGGCGCGCACGGAACCGCACGCGCTGGCCGAGGTAGCGCTGCGCCTGGACAGGCTGGACCAGGGCTGCCCATGCCTTAGGATCGTTTGTCTTACTGCGCAAGAACTTGGCCCCGCGCCCTTCCGGCGACGTATCGACGCCGGCCGTGAATTTGTCGGGATTTGCACCGGTCACGTGCCAGCTCGGCGGCAGCGGCGCGGGCGGCGCGGCCAGCGCGAGGACGGTGGTGGCCGCCGCGGCGGCGGCGAGGATGTAATGGGGTTTCATCGGCTGGTCCTTCACGAGTGGTTGGGTGCCGTCACTATGCCCCTGGCGCGAACGGTGCGCGGGGCCATGCGACGGACGGCCGCCGCGCCGCGACGGGCGCGGCCCGGCGCCGACGACCTAGTCCGGCAGCGGTGCCGCACTCGACGCCGGCGCTTCCGTGCGTGCCGTGTTCATCACCATCGCGAGGAACGTGTAGTAGCCGTTCACGCCCATCAGGTCGACGACGCCCTGCTCGCCAAACAGCGCGAGCGCATCGTCGTAGACGCGGTCCGACACGCGCTTGTGGCGGTGCAGTTCGACGCAGAAGTCGTACACTACCGCTTCGTCGACGAGCATGGCGGCCGGCCGCTCGCGCCGTGCGATGGCGGCGATGACGTCCGGAGGAACACCCACCTGCTGCGCGATCGGCGCGTGGATCGCCCACTCGACCTGCTGGTCCCACTCGCGCGCCGTGACGAGGATCGCCAGCTCCGACAGGCGCACGCCGATGGCACTGCGGTACCGCAGGTACTCTCCGACCCGCTGCGCATGGCCCATCAGTTCGGGACTGCGCAGCAGCGGCACGAACGGGCCGTACAGCGCACCGCGCGGACCATTGATAATGTCCTGGGCCGCGGCGCGCTGGGCGTCGGTCCAGTCTTCCGGCGGAATGGGGCGGAGGCGGTCTGTCATGACGAAAATATTCGCATGCCTTGAGGCAAAAATCAAAAGAATCCCGACGGTTCCCGCTTATTTTCAATCCTTGTCAAACGTCAACTTACCGGGGAGATTCGAATGACTCGCATCCTGCATCGCAGCCTGCGCCAGACGCCGCCCGTCGCGGTCGGCGGCGCGGGCGTCTACCTGTACGACAGCCATGGGCGCAGCTACCTCGACGCCAGCGGCGGCGCGGCCGTGTCGTCGCTCGGGCACGGCCATCCGGACGTGATCGCGGCCATGCACCGCCAGATCGACCAGTGCGCCTACGCCCACACCGCGTTCTTCACGACCGAGGTGGCGGAGCAGCTGGCCGACCGCCTGGTGGCCACGGCGCCGGCCGGCATCGAGGGCGTGTATCTCGTGTCGGGCGGGTCGGAAGCGATGGAGACGGCACTCAAGCTCGCCCGCCAGTACTTCGTCGAAGGCGGAGAATCGAAGCGCTCGCTGTTCATCGCCCGGCGCCAGAGCTACCACGGGAACACCTTGGGCGCGCTGGCCGTGGGTGGCAACGAATGGCGCCGCCAGCCGTTCGCCCCCCTGCTGATCGACGTCGAACGGGTGTCGGCCTGCTACGAATACCGCGGCCGCGCCGAAGAGCAGACCGTCGACCAGTACACGGCCATGCTGCTGGACGAACTGGAAGCGGCGATCCTGCAAGCGGGCCCGGAACGCGTGATCGCGTTCTGCGCCGAACCCGTCGTGGGTGCGACGGGCGGCGCGATCCCCCCGACGCCCGGCTACTTCCGCGGCGTGCGCGCGCTGTGCGACAAGTACGGCCTTCTGTTCATCGCCGACGAGGTGATGTGCGGGATGGGCCGCACGGGCACGATGTACGCGATCGAGCAGGACGGCGTGGCGCCCGACCTGATCACCGTGGCGAAGGGCCTGGGCGCGGGCTACCAGCCGGTCGGCGCGGTACTCGTGAAGGGCGCCATCATCGAACGCCTGCGCGCCGGCAGCGGCGCATTCCTGCACGGCCACACCTACATCGGGCATCCGGTCGCGGCGGCGGCGGCGCTCGCCGTCCAGCAGGTCATCGAGCGCGACGATCTGCTCACGCAGGTGCGCCTGCGCGGCGCGCAACTGCGCGCCATGCTGGACGAGGAATTCGAAGACCATCCGCACGTGGGCGACATCCGCGGCCGCGGGCTGTTCCTGGCGCTGGAACTGGTGCGCGAGCGCGAGACGAAATCACCGTTCGCGCCGGAGCTGAAGCTGCACGCCGCAATCAAGGCGCGCGCGATGGAGAACGGGTTGCTGGTGTATCCGATGGGTGGAACGATCGATGGCCGGCACGGCGATCACGTGCTGCTGGCGCCGCCGTTCGTCGTCACGCAGGGGGACCTGGGCGAGATCGTGGGGCGATTGAAGGCATCGTTGGAGGGGGCGTTAAAAGCAGGGGCAATCTAAAACAACGTCGCCCCTGCGCAGGCAGGGGCTAAAGTTCCAGGCTCAGCTACGAACTTCGGTCCCCGCCTGCGCGGGGACGACGTTGGTAGGTATCAGGCTTTTGGATACGCGACCACTTCCTGCTGCTGCTCGCCCAGCCCCGCGATCCCGAGGCGCAGCTTGTCGCCCTTCTTGAGGAAGCGCTGCGGGCTGCGGCCGAGGCCCACGCCCGGCGGCGTGCCCGTGGTGATGATGTCGCCCGGCTCCAGGGTCATGAAGCGCGACAGGTAGCTGACGATTTGCGCGACCGTGAAGATCATCTTCGACGTGTTCCCGGTCTGCACGCGCTTGCCGTTCAGGTCGAGATACAGGTCGAGGTCCTGCACGTCGAAGATCTCGTCCTTCGTCACGAGGAACGGGCCGACGGGGCCGAAGGTATCGCAGCCTTTGCCTTTGTCCCACTGCGAACCGAGTTCGAACTGGTAGGCGCGTTCCGAGACGTCGTTGACGACGCAATAGCCGGCCACGTATTTCAGGGCATCCTTCTCGTCGACGTACTGGGCGCGGGTGCCGATGACGACGCCCAGCTCGACTTCCCAGTCGGTCTTCTTGGAGCCTTTCGGCAGTTGGATGGCATCGTCCGGGCCGTTCAGGCAGGACGTCGCCTTCATGAACATGATCGGTTCCTTCGGGATCGGCGCCCCGACTTCGGCCGCGTGGTCGGAGTAATTCATGCCGATGCCGATGAACTTGCCGACGCCCTTGACGGGCACGCCGAAGCGGGGATTGCCGCGGACGACCGGCAACGTTTTCCAGTCGACCTTGGCGAGCTTGCGCAGCGCCTTTTCCGACAGAACCGACGCGTCGATATCCTCGATCACGCCGGACAGGTCGCGCAGGCGGCCTTCTTCGTCGAACAGGCCCGGTTTTTCCTTACCGGGGCGGCCGTAACGAACCAATCTCATAGTCTTCCTTCTGGGTGAGCAAAGCGATGCCGCATTTTACTTGACGGCGCCGAAGGAAGTCGTGGAAGTACCTGAGGAGGCCCGGCAGTTGCAGCGCCACGAGCACGCCGAACGCGACGCGGTAGGCGTTCGCCGGAAAATGGCTGCCCGCGTCGGCGCGCCACAGGCCGACGATCACGCCGAACCCGGCCTGCACGAGGAACGCGCCGATGAAGATCAGGAGGTTCAGGCAGGTGGCCGCGCGCCCCGTCAGTTCGCGCGGCAAGCTCTGGGCCACGATCGCGTACTCGATGCCGGTGATCGTACCCACGAGCGTGAACAGCACCGACAGCAGTTGCATGCCCGGACGCCAGTTGCACACGATGGCGACCTGCACGAGCACGAACAACGTCACGCCGACCGCGGCCACGTCCAGGACCTCGATGCCGCGCCGTCCCGCCCACTCCGTGATCATGCCGACGGCGATGGCACCGAAGATCACCGAAGCCATGCCCATGTACAGCAGGTAGGCGACGGCGCCGTCCGGAAAGCGGGCGACGTCGGACAGCCAGCGCCCGATCCACAAGCCCTGGATGCCGAAGAAGACTGCATGCGGCACGAGCATGAGCGAGATCGTCGTGCGGAACGCGGGCGCCCGGTACACGCCCAGCACCGAGCGCATGGTGGGCAACGCGCCGCCGGCCGCCTGCGACCTGGGCGCGACGAGCCAGATCAGCAGGCCGCAGAAGAAGAGCAATACGGCCAACAGCAGGAACAGGCCGCGCCAGTCCGTGTGCAGCAGCAGCATGCGCACCGGCAGGGTGCCCGAGGCCGCGCCCAGGCCGCCCACGGCGATCAGGTAGCCCTGCACGGACGGCAGGCGCTTGGGAGAAATCCACGTGGAGATCGCCTTCACGGCCGACATGAAGCAGCCGCCCAGGCCGCAGCCGATCACGGCGCGCGCCAGCACCAGCTGGTGGAACGAGCGGCCGGTCGCGAACAGCAGGGTGCCGATCGCGGCCAGCAGCAGCAGCACGATCTGCACCCTGCGCGGACCGTAGCGGTCGAGCGCGATCCCGACCGGCAACTGGGCGAGGGCGAACGCGAAGAAGAACGCGCTGGTGAGAAGGCCGAGTTGGCCCGGCGACAGCGCGAACGTGCCAACCAGGTGCGGCGCCAGCACGGCGTTCACGTTGCGTAGCAGCGAGGACAGGTAATGCCCCAGCGCGAACGGCAGGAACACGTAGAAAAACACTGCCACCCCGTTGAGGCGCGACTGGCTCTGGTCGCTATCCATGGACATCTCCCGCGGATCAGGCCGCGTCGGGCTGACTGTCGCTGGCGCGCCGGTCGTGGGCTTGTACGGCCTGGATCGGGATCACGCGGCCCGCCGGCGCGAAGGTGTCATGCTCGTCCTCGCCGCCCTCGAAGAAGAACTTCTTGCGGCCGAACGCCGGCTTCAGGTGATCGAGCCAGGTGGCGTCCGGATCGTATTTCGCGAAGAACGGCCGGCGCACCCAGTCCGGATTGCGCGCCTGCAGGAACTGCAGCGCGAACAGCTTTTCGCCGTTGATGGTGACGACGCCATCGATCACGACCTTGCCCGGGAACGCGCTCATCGACGGCCCGCGCACGGTGCGCGACAGGCCCGAGACCATGCTGTACGCGGCCTGGAAGATCTCGTGCGCACGCGCCAGCGGCAGCGCGAAATACTCGCGCGGACCGGTATCCCGTTCGACGAACATGTAATACGGGATCGCGCCCAGTCGCACGCCCGTCGTCCACAGCTCCGCCCAGCTGTTCGGGTCTTCGTTGATGTGGCGGATCAGCGGGCCTTGCATGCGCAAGGTGGCGCCGGTGCCGACGATGCGCTTGACGGCCTGCTGGGCCACCGGCTGGCGCAGCTCGACGGCGTGGTTGTAATGCCCCATCAGCGCGAGGTTCTTGCCGGCCTTGACCACTTTTTCGAACAGGCGCATCAGGTCATCGCTATCCTTGTCCGACACGTAGCGCTGCGGCCAGTACGCGACCGACTTGGTGCCGATGCGGATGTTCTGGATATGCGCCAGTTCGGGCGCCAGCAGCGGTTCGATGAACTCGGCCAGCGAACGCGTATTCATGATCATCGGGTCGCCGCCCGTGATCAGGACGTCCGTCACGTCCGGATGGGTGGCCAGGTAGGACACCAGTTCCGTGGACTCACGCGCATCAAACTTCATCTCTTCCATGCCCACGAACTGCGGCCAGCGGAAGCAGAAGGTGCAATAGGCATGACACGTCTGGCCCGCGCTGGGGAAGAACAGCACGGTTTCCTTGTATTTGTGCTGGAGGCCCTTGAGCGGAGCGTCGTTCACGCGCGGCACGTTGTGCGTCATCTGGCCGGCCGGGTGCGGATTCATGCGCATGCGGATATCGTGCACGAGCCTGGCGATGGCGGCGTCGTCCTTTTTATACAACACGAGATCGCGCAACTGCTCGTATTCGCGCGCAGGCAGCATGTCGCGGTGGGGAAACGTCAGGCGGTAGATCGGATCGTCGGGAATGTTGTTCCAATCGATCAGCTGCTCCATCATGTATTCGTTCGTGCGGAAGGGCAGCACATGGGAGACCACCTGCACCGCTTCCTGCAGATCCGGGCTCAGCCATTGCCATTGGCGGGCACTCTGGATCGACTGGCGGGTATAGGGTTTGAACTTGGCGGGCGTCGCGTCGAGGGTCACGGAAGTTCTCCTGAGGGAAGTGGTTAATGGCAGCAAAAGGTGATGCATGGAAATAATTGCCGACAGGAACCGATAGTAGGGATCTGGCGCGACCAACGAATTGCCCCGAGTCAAGTTTGAATGCCGTTTATCACGCATTTCCACATGCCCTGCGGCAGATCAGCGTTCGCCTTGCCGGTGCACATCGGACGCCACTTGCGTTAGCACAACAGCCCGCCCGGGGCTGCGGCGTACATTACGAAATGCAAATAGGCAACATTCAGACCTATCTTTCCCCCTTCCCGAAAGGACATCCTATGAAGCTGACCGCAACCGTAGTCGCTACTGCCCTGACCCTGTCCTGCGCCGGCGCGCTGGCGGCCGAACCGACCGAGAAAGATGCGATCGCCATGGCCGAGCGCGGCGCCGCGATGGTCAAGGCCAAGGGCAAGGACGAAGTCATGAAACGCATCACGGCCAAGGATCCGGATTTCGTCCAGGGCTCGCTGTACATCGACATGCGCGACGTCAAGACCGGCATCGTGCTGGCCCACCCGTACAACCCGTCGATCGTCGGCAAGGACTTGACGGACGTGCCTGATGCGAACGGCAAGAAATACCGCCGCGAGATCATCGAACTGGCCGCCGCCAAGGGCAAGGGCTGGGTCGACTACCAGTACAAGAATCCGACCACGGGCAAGATCGAACCGAAGACGACGTACATCCTGCTCGTCGACGGTGTCGTGCTCGAGGCGGGGCTCTACAAGAAATGACAGGTCGTGCGCGCGGGCGGCCTGCCCGCGTTCGTTTTTGAGCGGAGCGCAACATGCTGAAAAAACTGAGGATCGGTCCCAAGCTGCTGCTGGCGCCCGGCATGGTGCTGGTGCTGCTGTTGATGCTGTCCGGTGCCGCCTGGTACGGGATGGTGCGGCAGAACGCGTCGCTGGAAAACATGGTGCAGGTCCGCGCGGCGCGCCTGAAAAACGTGGCCGACGTGGCGGGCGATGCCAAGTACGTTCACGCCAACGCGTATCAACTGCTGGCCTGGATCAACGGCAGCTTCGCCAAGAACCGCCTCGACGCGCTGATCGCCGACATCGGCAAGCGTCACGCCGCCGTGCAGGCGCAGTTGCAGGAACTCGCGCGCACGACCGAAGGCGAGGAACGCAAGCCGGTCGAGGCGTCGCTGGCCGCGCTGGCGGCCTACCGCAAGGCCGTGCAGGAGACCATCGAGATGGCGCAGGTCGACCAGTCGATCGCCACCAACTCGATGCAGAAGGCGGAAAAGGAATTCATGGTGCTGAACCAGCAGCTGGCCCAATTGGCCTCGCTGGAAAAAACGCTCAGCGAACAAGCCTATGCCGCCGCCCGCACGGAGTTCCACAACCTGGGCACGTGGATGGCCGTGCTGGTGCTGCTGTCGATCGCCGTGTCGCTGGCCGTTACGATGATCGTCCGCCGCGCGATGCTGCGCGACATCGGGACCATCTCGGCCGTCATGGGCGAACTGGCCGAAGGCCGCCTGTGCGCGAGCGCCCGGAACGACGGCCGCGACGAAATCGCCGACACGGCGCGCGCACTCGACCAGACCATCGCCAACCTGAACACGACCTTGCGCAGCGTGCTCGATTCGGTGCGGTCGATCGACACGGCGTCGAAGGAAATCGCCAGCGGCAACCTGGACCTGTCGACCCGTACCGAACTGCAGGCCGGCTCCCTGCAGCAGACCGCGAGCGCCATGGAGACGCTGACCCAGGCCGTGAAAGGCAATGCCGACAACGCCCGCCTGGCGACGGAACTCGCGGCCGAGGCGGCGCGGCTGGCGGCCGGCGGCGGCAAGGCCGTCGACCGCGCCGTCGCCACGATGGAATCGATCCGCGCCAGCTCGCGCAAGATCGTCGAGATCACCGGCGTCATCGACGGCATCTCGTTCCAGACCAACCTGCTCGCGCTGAATGCCGCCGTGGAAGCGGCGCGCGCCGGCGAACAGGGGCGCGGCTTCGCCGTCGTGGCCAGCGAAGTGCGCACGCTGGCGCAGCGCTCCGCGTCCGCGGCCAAGGAGATCAAGGCACTGATCGCCGATTCGGTGGCGATCATCGACAACGGCAGCGCGTCCGTCAACGAAGCCGGATCCAGCATGGGCAGCGTGGTCGCGTCGGTGCAGCAGGTGAACGACATCATCAACCGGATCAGCGCCGCCAGCAGCGAACAGGCGGACGGCATCGCCGACGTGAATCGCGCCGTCGGCCAGATGGACGACATGACGCAGCAGAACGCCGCCCTCGTCGAACAGGCCGCGGCGGCGGCGGCCAGCCTGCACGAGCAGACCGTCAACCTGGCGCGCGCGGTATCGATCTTCCGCATCGAGGATGCGCAGGACGAGGCGTCCACGACCATCGAGCGGCGCGCCCCGGACAGCCCGATGCGCGGCCGGCCCGCGCTCGCGCATTACGCCGCGGACGACGAGGAAGAAGCACCTCCGCCGCGGCGCGCCGCCAACGGCCGCTGAGCGTTCAGCGGAACGGCTTGCTGACCCAGCGCGATCCGGCCAGGCCGAACCGCCAGGGCACGTCGACGGCTTTCGATATCCCGATGCGCGGCCCGCTGACCACCTCGATGCCTTTGGGCGCCGGCGCCAGTTCGAACGGCGCTGCGGCCAGCGACTGCCCGTTCAGCGCACGCGTCACGCCCAGCGCCTGGCACAGCTTGCCGGGTCCGGAACACAGCAGCCAGTGGTCGCGCGTGCCGCGTCGCTCGATCATCGTGTCGAGGCCCGTCACGGGTTCGAGCGCGCGGATCAGCACCCCTGCACCATGTCCCTCTTCCCGGCAGACGAAGTTCAGGCACCAGTGGATGCCGTAGGAGCGGTAGACATAAGCGTGGGCCGGCGGCCCGAACATGGCGAAATTGCGGTCGGTCGGGCCGGAATAGCTGTGCGAGGCGGGATCTTCGCCATCATAGGCTTCCGTCTCGACGATGCGGCCGCCAACGCCGTCGATCAGCACCGTGACGCCGATCAGCTGGTGTGCGACCAGGTGCGAGGGTGCCAAGAAATCAATGTCGGCGAGGATGGTTGAGGACATGAGGCAATTCTATATTGTTAAGATTTGACAGGTCGCACTGTCGGTTTTGCTACACAAAAGCAATACTTTGCTGCAACTTCAACGGCACTGGTTTATAGTGACAAACTTCGCATGGATTTCCGTGCAGCATCATCCGTTCCCCTTCCAGTCATGAGTAAAGCAGCTGCCCTGGCGCGCCCGAGCGCCGTCGCCGAGGATCCCGTCGACGCCCTGATCAAGTCGATCCGGATCCCGCCGCGTCCCAGCCTGCTCGCGGATCTGCAGCGGGAACTCACGTCGTCCGATCCCAGCCCGGCCGCCATCGGCCGCATCGTCGCCAGCGACGTCGGCATGTCGGGCGCCCTGCTGAAACTTGCCAATTCATCCATCTTCGGGGGCCGGCGCAAGGCCAAGTCGATCGAGCAGGCGATCCTGTTCCTCGGTATTAACCAGGTCGCCTCCCTGATGACGGGCCTGCTCGCGCGGCAGGCGATCCCGGCCAACGGCGCGGCGCTGGCCAGCTTCTGGGAAGTGTCGAGCCGCCGCGCCGAGGCGATGGTGTTCCTGTCGCGCCGCCTGCGCATCGGCGAGGCCGACGTGGCGCACACCTTCGGCCTGTTCTGCGACACCGGCGTGCCGCTGCTGATGGACCGCTTCCCCGACTACGCCGCCACCTACGCCGCCGCGTCGCTGGAGACGGAACGTCCGTTCACGGCGCTGGAACAAGAGCGTCACAGCACGAGCCACACGGCCATCGGCACGCTGCTGGCGCGCAACTGGGGCCTGTCGGAAGACGTCGCCTGGTCCATCCTGCACCACCACGATTACTCGGTGCTGGACGACGCCAACACGGCATCGACCGTGCGCTCGCTCGTCGCGCTGTCGCTGCTGGCCGAAAGCGCGATCCGCAAATACCATGGCGACGCCGAGTCGGTCGAATGGAACAAGGGCGGCGCACGCGCGCTCGCCTACCTGGGCCTGTCCGACGAGGAAACGGCCGAGCTCCTCGACGAGTTGCAGGAAGCCTTCCACGACGACCAGTAGCGCGTCTTTACTTCCGCCCCGGACCGGCAGATACTTGATTCACAAGACTTAGAATCGACGAACCGCCGGCCGAGGAGGAGACATGAAACGCCTGGCGTCCCTGCTGCTTGTAATTCCACTATTGCTGGCCGGCTGTGCCAGCACACCGCAACTCGCCCCACCGCCCCCGCTGTTCGCCGACGCGTCGTTCAAGCCGTCATCCGAGACCATCGGTGCGCAGAACCTGTTTACGCTGAGCCCCGCCATGCAGGCCTACCTGCACAGTCCCGCCTTCGAAGCGCATCTGCGCAGCAAGGGGCTGGAACGGGGCCTGATCGACGCGCTGTACAGCAAGACCGACCTGAAGCTCGAATACGATTCCAGCCGCACGCGTACGGCCGCCGAAACGTACGAGGCGCGCGCCGGCAACTGCCTGTCGCTCGTCGTCATGACGGCCGCATTCGCGCGCGAACTGGGCATGACGGTGCACTTCCGCAGCGTGCTCGCGGACGAGACCTGGAGCCGCGACGGCGGCATCTACCTCGTCTCCTCGCACGTTAACATTGCGCTCGGCCACCGCAAGCGCAACGGCCTGCTGTACGACGAAACGTCGGAGCACGAACTGGTCGTCGATTTCCTGCCGCCACCGGAAGCCAGCCGCTTTTACACGCGCCAGCTGGAAGAAGAGGACATCGTCGCGCTGTACCTCAACAACCGCGCCGCCGAATCCCTCGTGCAGGGCAAGATCGACGACGCCTACTGGTGGGCACGCGCCGCGGTGGCGACCAACCCGCCGAACGCGATCGCCTACAACACGCTGGGCGTGATCTACCAGCGCCATGGCGACCTCGTGATGGCCGAGCGGGCGTTGCGCACCGCCCTCGAACGGGAGCCGGAAAGCATCGTCGTGATGCAGAACCTCGGGCCCCTGCTGGCGGCGACCGGTCGCCAGGCCGAAGCAGCCGAGATGGCGCGGCGCGTGGCCAGGGTCGAACCGGTCCCGCCATTCCAGTACTTCGACAAGGGTATGGTCGCGCTCAAGGCAGGCGACTACGACGGCGCGCGCAAGCTGTTCGAACGCGAGGTCAAGCGCGCACCCTACTATGACGAGTTCCACTTCTGGCTGGCGGTGACGCTGCTGCAGCTGGGCGAAGCAAAAGAAGCGCGCGAACAGCTCGCGCTGGCGATCGACACGAGCACGAAGTCGGACAATCGGCAGATCTACTCGGCCAAGCTGGCGCACCTGAAGCGGCAGAGCGCGAACAGCGTGCGCCTGTATTAATACGTAAAACCGGCCGCGCGGGCGGCCGTTGTGTTGCTATCGCCCGCCGATCAGCGGCGGCGCTGGCGCGCGGCCGACGGAGCGGGCGTGCCGCGGGTTTCGAGATGGCGGAACACGATGCGGCCCTTGTTCAGGTCATACGGCGACATCTCCAGCTTGACGCGATCGCCGGCGATGATGCGGATATGGTTCTTCTTCATCCGGCCGGACGTGTACGCAACCAGTTGGTGCCCGTTCTCGAGGTCGACGCGGAAACGCATCTCCGGCAGCACTTCGGTGACCTTGCCGGTCATTTCGATCAGATCTTCTTTCATGGTTTTCCTTTCAATATAGTCCCTGCCCTTCGTATGGCATGCGCCCGGGATAGCGAAATAGCTATCGCAGCGTCATCCTCGGGACGCTGGTCACGCATTGCCTGCTGGGTTGGGAAAAAGCGGCGCCAGCTTGGTTCGTGGCGCCGTGAATGGGGATGGAACCCATATGGGGACGTTGCTGTGAAAAAAAAGGGGCGGAATCTGAAAAATGTTAACAGTTTGCAAAAAACCGCCGTGTTACCCTCGGCGCTCCAAGGAGAAAACAATGCGACGACTGCTGCCCTTCTTGCTCGCTGCCGTTGTTCAAGCCGCCAGCGCCACCCCATCCACCGTGACCCTGCACACCGACTCTACCGGGCGCACCAACTGCCTCGATATCGTCAAAGCGGGTGACCATGATCAGTTGCACATGGCGCGCTGCGGCCGCTATTCGGGGCAGATGTGGGACATCGTGCCGGACGCCGGGAGCAGCTTTGTGCGGCTGCGGACGCGCTTTACCGGCGCGGACATGTGCCTGGACGTGGTCAACGACGGCACCAACGACCAGGTGCACATGGCGTCCTGCGCCAACGTGACGGGCCAGCAGTGGCACATGGACCAGACGGGCCCCGGCCCGGGCGTGCGTTTGTGGAACCAGTTCACGGGCCTGGGCAAATGCCTGGACATCGTCAACGATGGCAGCGGGCGCGTGCAGCTCGCGGCATGCGGCAATTATTCCGGCCAATTCTGGACTAAACGCGGCTCTCGCTGAACCACTTAATCACCAAGCAACTGCCTCCAGATTGCCAGCTTCTGCTCGAACGTCAGCGCCATGTGCGCCGGCGACGACGACGGCAGCACGACGGTCCGATACCCCTGCTCCGCAAACTGCGGCGCAAACTTGCCCGACGTCTGCCCGTTGAACCCGACCGTTTCCAGCGCGGGACACAACCGGTGCAGCCGCTCGAAGTCATTCGCGGCCGGGTTACGGATCGCGGAATCGAGACTGCCTTCGCGTTCGCACGCGGCCAATACGTCCCACAGTCCGAACCGATGCGCGCGGAGGCGCGGCAGGCGATCCGCATATGGCAGCGAATAGAGGTCTTCGCCGACCAGGGCGCCGACCAGTTTCCAGAACTGATTGCGCGGGTGCGCGTAGTACTGCTGCGCGGCGAGCGATGCGGCGCCGGGAAAGCTGCCCAGGATGAGGATGCGCGTGCTGGAGGCGATGACGGGCGCGAGCCCGGTGAGCGGGGAAGAATCGGTCATGGGGCGATTCTAGCCCGCACATGAAAAAAGCGGCGATACGCTTTCACGTACCGCCGCAAAGGGCATTACCGGAATTACAGTAAGGCCAGGGACTTCGTCTTCAGTTACGTGCCTGCGCCGTGTCGTCAATTTTCGCGTCGATCTTCGCCACGGCCGGCGATGCATCCCAGCCGCCGCCCAGCGCGCGGATCAGCGCCACGGTGGTGATCGCACGGTCGCCACGCAGCTGCACCGCGTTGCGCTCGACGATCGCCAGGTTGCGCTGGGCGTCTAGCAGTTCGAGGTAGCTGCCGCGGCCCGCGTCGTACAGCTTCTGCGCCAGGTCGGTCGAGCGGCGGGCGGAGATCACTGCCGCCTCCAGCTCGGCGCTCTGTCCTGACAGGATGCGCAGGCCGGCCAGGTTGTCCTCGACTTCGGCGAACGCGGTCAGCACGCTCTGGCGGTAGGAGCCGACGGCTTCTTCCAGCGCGGCCTCGCTGCGCACGACGTTGTTGCGGTTGCGGCCACCGTCGATCAGCGGCATCGACAGCGCGGCGCCCAGCAGCCACGAACGGCTGCTCCACTTGAACACTTCGGCGAAGCTGGTGCCGACGCCGCCGGCGCCCGCCGACAGGTTCAACGCCGGGAACATCGCGGAGCGTGCCACGCCGATGCGCGCATTTGCCGCTTCCATCGAGCGCTGGGCGCTGGCGATGTCGGGACGGCGCTCCAGCAAGGTGGACGGCAGGCCGGCCGGAATCAGCGGCAGCGCGGCGGCATCGCTCAGCGGCGCCGACGGCGCAGAGAAATTCGACGCCGGCTTGCCCAGCAGGACGGCCAGCGCATGTTCCGCCGTGGCGCGCTGGCGCTGCAGGCCGATCGCTTCCGAGCGCGCCGTCGCCAGTTCCGTCTTCGCCCGCGACAGGTCGAATTCGCCGATGTCGCCCGCGTCGAAGCGGCGGCCCGTCACGCGCACACTCTCTTCGCGCAGTTGCACCGTGTGGTTGACGGTCGCGATTTCCGCATCCAGGGATCGGAGGCGGAAATAGGTCTGCGCCACGTCGGCCTGCAGCGACAGCAGCACGGAGCGGTACGTCGCTTCCACCGCGCCGGCATCGCCGCGCGCGGCCGCCACGTTGGACGATACGCGGCCGAACAGGTCGACCTCGTAGCTGGCCGACAGCCGCGCCGAGTACGTGTTCGCGGCCGGGACGTTCGACCCCTTCGGCAGGTTGGCTTCCAGCGGCGACAGGCGGGCGCGCTCGGCGCCGACACCCACGCCGATTTGCGGGATGCGGTCGCTTTCCGCGATGCCGGCGATGGCGCGGGCCTGCTTCACGCGGGCGGCGGCCACCGTCAGGTTCTGGTTGTTGGCCGTTGCTTCCGCGACGAGGCCATTCAGCGTCTCGTCGTTGAACGCGCGCCACCATTCGCCGCGCGGCTGGGCTTCGGCCGGGCGGCCGACGGTCCACGTGGTGCCGTCGGCGGCGCTGCGCACGTCATTCGCCGCGGCTGCAGGCACTGTCTGCGACTCCTTGAACGCGGTCGGCGTCGTGATGCTGGGTTGCCTGAATTCGGGAGCGGCGCACGCGGTCAGCAGCAGGGCTGCCATCAGCGGCGCCACGCCCCTTGCAATCATCGTTTTCATATCAGTTTCCTTCCAGTGCCGGTGCCTGGTCGCCGCCCACGGCATTCGGTGCCGCGTTGTTGGTTGGGGCGTGGGCATGCTTCGGCTTCTCGAAACGCTTGGCCAAGGTGCGCAGCAGGACGTAGAACACCGGCGTCAGGAACAGGCCGAAGAACGTCACGCCCAGCATGCCGGCGAACACGGCGACACCCATCGCGTGGCGCATCTCGGCGCCGGCGCCGTGCGACAGCACCAGCGGCACCACGCCCATGATGAACGCGATCGACGTCATCAGGATCGGACGCAGACGCAGGCGGCAGGCTTCCAGCGCGGCGGCCACGATGCTGCGGCCATGGTGTTCCAGCTCCAGCGCGAATTCCACGATCAGGATCGCATTCTTCGACGCGAGACCCACCAGCACGAACAGGGCGATCTGCGTGAACACGTTGTTGTCGCCGCCGGTGAGCTTGACGCCGATGAGGGCGCACAGGATCGACATCGGCACGATCAGGATCACGGCCAGCGGCAGGGTCCAGCTTTCGTATTGCGCGGCGAGCACGAGGAACACGAGCAGCACGCACAGCGGGAACACGTACAGCATGGTGTTACCGGCCAGGATGTCCTGGTACGTCAGGTCCGTCCATTCGTACGAGATCCCTTTCGGCAGATTGGCCTTGACGATTTCTTCCATCGCGGCCTGGGCCTGGCCGGACGACACGCCCGGCGCCGGGCCGCCATTCAGCTCGGCGGCGACGTAGCCGTTGTAGCGCTGCACGCGGTCCGGACCATACGTGTCCTTGATCTTCATGAGCGAGGACAGCGGGATCATCTCGCCCTTGTCGTTGCGGACCTTCAGCTGCGCGATCTGCTCGCGCTGCGAACGGAACGGCGCATCCGCCTGCACGCGCACCTGATACGTGCGGCCGAACTGGTTGAAGTCGTTCACGTACAGCGAACCGAGGTTGATCTGCAAGGTCTGGTTGATCTCGGCCAACGGCACGCCCAGCTGCTTGGCTTTCACGCGGTCCACGTCGGCGAACAGCTGCGGCACGTTGATCTGGTAGCCCGAGAACACACCCTGCAGGCGCTTGTCGGTCCACGCCTTGGCCTGCACGGCCTGCACGGCTTTGTACAGCTCGTCGTAGCCGACGCCGGCGCGGTCTTCGATCATCATCTTGAAGCCGCCCGTCGTACCCAGGCCGTTCACCGGCGGGGGCGACAGCACCATCACGAACGCGTCTTCGATGGCGCCCATGCGCTTGTTGATCTCGGCGGCGATCGCGTCGGCGCTCTGCTCCTTGCCTTTACGTTCATCGAACGGTTTCAACGTGGTAAACACGATGCCGGCGTTCGGCGCGTTGGTGAAGCCGTTGATCGACAGGCCCGGGAACGCGACCGACGATTCCACGCCCGGGATCTGCTTGGCCACGTCCGACATCTTGCGGATGACGGCGTCCGTGCGGTCCAGCGAGGCGGCATCCGGCAGCTGGGCGAAGCCGATCAGGTAAGCCTTGTCCTGCGACGGCACGAAGCCCGGCGGCACGGCCTTGAACATGAAGATGCCGGCGATGGCGAGCAGCGCGTACACGCCCAGTGCGGCGCTCTTGCGCTTCAGGACACCCTTCACGCCTGTCTCGTAGGCATGCGACGAGCGGCCGAAGAAGCGGTTGAAGCCGTTGAAGAAGCGGCCGAACACGGCGTCCATGAAGCGGGTCAGGCGGTCCTTCGGTGCGTGGTGCGATTGCAGCAGCGCGGCCGACAGGGCCGGAGCGAGGGTCAGCGACGAGAACGCGGAGATCACGGTCGAGATGGCGATGGTCAGCGCGAACTGGCGGTAGAACTGGCCGGTCAGGCCCGACACGAATGCGATCGGGACGAACACGGCGCACAGCACGAGGGCGATCGCGATGATCGGGCCGGAGACTTCCTTCATCGCGTGCACGGTCGCGTCATGCGGATTCAGGCCGTTCGCGATGTTGCGCTCGACGTTCTCCACCACGACGATCGCGTCGTCGACGACGATACCGATCGCCAGCACGAGGCCGAACAGCGACAACGTGTTGATCGAGAAGCCGCAGGCGAGCATCACCGCGAACGTACCGACGACGGACACCGGCACGGCCAGCAGCGGGATCACCGAGGCGCGCCACGTCTGCAGGAACACGATGACGACGATGGCCACCAGGATCACGGCCTCGATCAGCGTGTGGATCACGGAGTTGATCGACTCACGCACGAATTGGGTCGGGTCGTACACAATGCTGTATTCGACACCTTCCGGGAAATCTTTCGACAGTTCCTTCATCTTGGCGCGCACGTCGGACGACAGTTGCAGCGCGTTGGCGTTCGGCGCCTGGAAGATGGGGATCGCGACGGCCGACTGGTTGTCCAGCAGCGCGCGCAGGGCGTACGAGTTCGAGCCCATTTCGAGGCGCGCGACGTCCTTCAGCAGCGTGGTCGCGCCGTCGGCATTCGTCTTGATGACGATGTTGCCGAACTCCTCGACCGACTGCAGGCGGCCCTGCGTGTTGACGGTCAGCTGGAAGTCCGCGCCTTTCGACGGGCCCTGGCCGACGACACCGGCCGCCACCTGCACGTTCTGCTCGCGGATCGCGTTCACGACGTCGCTCGCGGTCAGGTTGCGTGCGGCGACCTTTTGCGGATCGAGCCAGACACGCATCGCGTAGTCGCCCGAACCGAACAGCTGGACTTCGCCCATGCCGTTGATGCGCGCGAGTTCGTCCTTGACGTTCAGCGTGGCGTAGTTGCGCAGATAGAGGTCGTCATAGCGGCCGTCCGGCGAGCGCAGGTGGACCACCATCGTGATGTTGGGCGAGCTCTTGACGGTCGTGACGCCGATCTGGCGCACCTCGTCCGGCAGGCGCGGGAGCGCGCGCTGGACGCGGTTCTGCACGGCCGTCTCGGCCTGCTCGACGTTGGTGCCGATTTTAAAAGTCACCGTCAGCATCAGGGCGCCGTCGGACGTATTTTGCGACGTCATGTACAGCATGTTTTCGACGCCGTTGATTTCCTGCTCCAGCGGCGTCGCGACGGTTTCCGCGATGACCTTCGGGTTGGCGCCCGGGTACTGGGCGCGCACCACCACGGAGGGCGGCACGACGTCCGGGTACTCGGAGATCGGCAACTCGAAGATCGAGATGAGGCCGGCCACGAAGACCAGCACCGACAGCACGGCCGCGAAGATCGGCTTGTCGACGAAAAAGCGTGAGATATTCATTGTTGTTGTCCCTCGATTCCTATGGGATTACTTCGTATCCGCCATGGCCAGCTTGGCGTCCTTCTTCGCCGGTGCCAGCGACGCCACCATCGGCACGACCTGCGCCGTGATGGGCGCACCCGGATGCACGCGCTGCAGGCCGTTGACGACGATCTTCTCGCCCGATTTCAGGCCGGCGCGCACCACGCGCAGGCCGTCGACGACGGGGCCGAGCTTCACTTCGCGGTACTCGGCCTTGCCGTCCGCGCCCACGACGAACACGAACTTGTGGCTCTGGTCCGTGCCGATGGCGCGGTCCGTGATCAGCAGCGCGGGCTTGGCGTCGCCGCCGCCGATCTGCACGCGGGCGAACAGGCCGGGGGCCATGCTGCGGTCCTTGTTCTCGAACGTGGCACGCATGCGCACGGAACCGGTCTGCGAGTCGAGCTGGTTATCGACGAATTCCAGCTTGCCCTCGTGCGGGTAGCCGTCTTCGTTGACGAGGCCCACCTTCACCGGCACCGACTGGCCGTCGTGCGCCTGCTTGGCGACGCGCAGGTAGGTCTCTTCATCGCCGTCGAAGCTGGCGTAGATGCGGTCCAGCGACACGACGGACGTCAGCACGGCCGATGCGTCGACCAGGTTGCCGAGGGTGATCTCGGCCTTCGACACGCGGCCGTTGATCGGCGCGACGACGCGGGTGTACGACAGGTTCAGGCGCGCGGCGTCGGCCTGCGCTTCGGCAGCGCGGGCGGAGGCGTCCAGTTCCTTCTGGCTCGACAGGCTCGCATCGTATTCGCGTTGCGCGATCGCCTTGTCGCCCAGCAGGCGCTCGGCGCGCGCCAGTTCCGTGCGGGCCAGGTCGGCCTTGGCGCGGGCCGATTTCGCGGCCGCGATGGCGCGCTCGGCTTCGGCCTGGTACGGACGCGGATCGATCACGAACAGCACGTCGCCCTTTTTCACTTCCGCACCCGGCTTGAAGTTGACGGCGGTGATGTAGCCCGACACGCGCGGACGGATCTCGACGCGCTCGATGGCTTCGAGGCGGCCCGAGAATTCCTGCGTTTCGGCGACCGGCTTTTCGAGCACGACGGAGGCCGACACGGGCGGGCCTGCCTGCGCCTGGGTTTGCGCTTCCGCGGCCTTGCCAGTCGCATCCGAGCAGCCCGCAATCAGGGCCGCGACGCCGGCTGCACCCAGCGCCAGCACGACGGGTCGCACGGCCATCTGGAATTGTTGAATCGTTTTCATGGTTAGCCCTCCGGTTATTAACTAGCTTTTAATGATTAGACGAAAACGGTCCTTCCCAGGCTTTTTCAGGAAAAGACAGGTCTCCCGCGCCTCGCAGGCGCGTTTTATAGTTGGTGGTAAATCAGATAACTGAGCAGATGAACTGCGTGATCAACAGCTGGCCGGCTCGTCTTCCTCGTCGAGGCCGGCAATGAAGTTGGCAATCTCGCTCAATGCATGGCCCCGACAGGCACACGTATCGCGCGCATTCGGTTCCTGCAGGGCTTGCGCCGCCTGCAGGCGCCTGACCGTCGTCGGCACGCCCGACTGGATCAGTTTGCCGCCGTAGGCTTCCGCTTCGTCGCGCAGCGGGTCGTCCTCGATCGACAGGATCAGGGCCGGCGGCAGATTCTTCAAGCGGCTCGACTGCAGCGGCGAGGCATACGGATGGCTGCGGTCGGCCGCGTGCGGCAGGTAGCCACGATAGGCGGCGGCGCATTCGTCGAACACCTTCGCCTTGTCGGGGCAGGTCGGCATCTCGCGCATCGAGCAGGTCGAGAGGCCCGGGTCGAGCATCGGCATCAGCAGGATCTGGCCGGCCAGCCGCGGCGCGCCCCGGTCGCGCGCCATCAGGGTGCACACGGCGGCGAGGTTCGCGCCCGCCTCGATGCCCGCGACCAGCATGCGCTTGCCGGTCCAGCCGAGCTTTGTCTTGTTCTTCTTTGCCCACAGCAGCACGGCATGTGCATCTTCCGCGGCGGCCGGGAACGGCTTCACCGTCGCCAGCGTATAGGTCGACGACAGCACGACCGGATAGCCGCTCGCCTCGGACAGGTGGCGCAGGAACGGATCCGCGTCTTCCAGGTCGCCGTCGACGAAGCCGCCGCCATGGAAGAACACGATCAGCACGTCACGCTTGCCGTCGACGGCAGCCTTGTACAGGCGGGCCGCCAGCGGCCCTTCCGCGCCCACGACTTCCAGGTCGCGTACCGCCAGCGTATGGCCGTCGTCGGCTTTGCGTGCCACGCTCATCGGTTGACCTCGCGATTTACCTCGTTTATCGCCACCAGGATCCCCGGATTCACGGTCGCATCGCATTGTTCGCCCGTCGCGACGACGTGGAACAACGCATCGTATCCGCGTGCCTCGGCGCCCGCCGCATGCGCGTACTCGTCGGTGAGTACCGTGCCTGCCATGGCCACTACGCCGAGTATCAGCCCGAACACTGCCGCGATTCCATCGCGATGCGCTTTCATGATCCTCTCCTTGGGTTTTACAAATATCGAAACTATCAGCTACCGTAACGACATCATAGACTTCATCTACAATCTAATAAATAGCGCATTTCCGAATCCATTGTTCAGATTTTTGAACAATCACGCATTCTCACGCTTTATATGATGTTTATCCGGGTACTCTGATCAGCAAGGTTGTGTCATGAACAAGCTACAAGCGATGGAAGTTTTCGTGCAGGTGGTGGACGCCGGCAGCTTTACGCGGGCGGCCGAGATGATGAACCTGCCCAAGGCGACGGTGTCGACGCTCGTGCAATCGCTCGAAGGGGCGCTGTCGGCCAAGCTGCTGCACCGGACCACGCGCCAGGTGACGGTGACGACGGACGGTGCCGCGTATTACGAGCGCTGCCTGCGCATCCTGTCCGACGTGCGCGACGCCGAGGAATCGCTGTCGCGCACGCGCCTGTCGCCCAGCGGGCGGCTGCGCGTCGATGCGCCGACGGGGCTGTCGAGCGAGATCCTCGTGCCCGCCCTGCCCGATTTCTTCGAGCGCTATCCCGACATCATGCTGGAACTGGGCAGTTCCGACCGCCCCGTGGACCTGGTCGAGGAAGGCGTCGACTGCGCCGTGCGCGGCGGTGCGTTGGGCGACACGAGCCTGATCGCGCGGCGCGTGGGCGTCGTCAACTTCCTGACGGCGGCGTCGCCCGCGTACATCGCGCGCCACGGCATGCCCCAGCACCCGCGCGACCTCGACCGCCACCGCTGCGTGAATTATTTCTCGGCCAAGACGGGCAAGATCTTCGACTGGGATTTCAACCGCGGCGACGAACGCATCGAGGTGCCGATGCGCGGCGTGATCGCGCTGAACGATTCGAATGCCTATGTGGAAGCGGGACTGGCGGGTCTCGGCATCATCCAGATGACAGACTACCTGGTCGACAAGCACGTGGCCACCGGGCGCATGGTGCAGGTGCTCGCGGACTGGCGCAGCGACCCGCTGCCGATCCACGTCGTGTATCCGCAGAACCGCCACCTGTCCGCGAAGGTGCGCGTATTCGTCGAATGGGTGGCCGAGCTGTTCGCCGCGAATCCGTACATGCACATGGGCGCATTGCCCAGGGTCCCTGCGCCGGTTCCGGCCGCGGCGTAAACACGGGTGTAGAATCGAAAACACAATAACAGTCAGGAGACCACGATGCCCCGTACCATCGACGTGCTGCTCGACCAGTACAGCGACAGCCACCGCAACCCGACCAACGAGCTGATCCATATTGTGTGCGTGCCCGTGATCGTGTTTACCTTGCTGGGCATCCTGTGGAGCATCCACCCGGCGCTGGCCGTCGTCGCGGTGATCGCTGCGCTCGTGTATTACTTCCGGCTGTCGCCGCCGTTCGCGTTCGGCATGCTCTTGATGAGCGCCGTGATGCTCGCCCTGCTGGCGCTGATGCCGCCGTTCACCGTGCTGCCGCTGTCGATCGCGATCTTCGTCGTCGCATGGATCGGCCAATTCATCGGGCACAAGATAGAAGGCAAGAAGCCGTCGTTCTTCGACGACCTGCGCTTCCTGCTGATCGGTCCGCTGTTCGTGCTTGGTTTTTTGTATCGTCGACTCCATGTCGCTTATTAACTGCTTTGGAGTGCATATGAAACGCATCGCCATCCTCGCCCTCATCCCGCTGACCGCCCTGCTCGCCGCGTGCGCGGGGCCGTCGAACTCGGGCAGCGTCTACAGCAGCCACCAGACGATGAATGAACAATCGGTGCGTATGGGCACCGTGGAATCCGTCCGCAACGTGACGATCGCGAATCCCGAATCCGGCGTCGGCACGATGGCCGGTGCCGCACTGGGCGGCCTGGGCGGTTCGCAGGTCGGCAACGGCAATGGCTCGGCCGCCGTCGGCATCCTTGGTGCCGTCGCCGGCGGCATCATCGGCAATCGCGTCGAGAACCAGGCCAACAACCGCCCCGGTTTCGAAATCACCGTCAAGCTCGACAACGGCGAACTGCGTTCCATCACGCAGGCGGCCGACGAAATGTTCCGGCCAGGCGAACGCGTGCGGTTGCTCAGCAACGGCTACACGACGCGCGTAACGCACTGACATTGACTACCGGCCACGGCAGGAGAGGGATCGCGATATACTTTCGCGATGCCCTCCTACGTCCTCTTCACCATCGCGTCCCTGATCTGGGGATCGACCTTCTTCGCGATCACGCTCGAGTTGGGTGAAGTCCCGCCCGCCGTGTCGGTCGTCTACCGGTTCGCGCTCGCGTCGCTGACGCTGTTCGCCTACTGCCTGCTGCGCGGCGACAAGCTGCGGCTGCCCTGGCGCGTCCAGCGCTGGACCCTGCTGCAAGGCTTTTTCACCTTCTGCGTGTCGTACGTCTGCACGTACAACGCCGAACAATATGTCGTGTCGGCGCTCGTCGCCGTGCTGTTCGCGCTGATGGTATTCTGGACGCCGATCTGCGCGCGCATCGCGTTCGGCACCCCGATTCCGCATCGCACGTGGGGCGCCGGCGCGGCGGCCATCGCCGGCGTCACGCTGCTGTTCTGGCATGCGCTCGGTGGCGGGCTGCACGATATGGGCCAGGGGCATTTCATTCTTGGTCTCGTGCTGGGCATCGTCGCATCGGTCGCGAGCTCGGCGGGCAGCATCGTCGTGAGCAAGGTGCGCGAGGAATCCAACAACCTGATGCTGACGATGGGCTGGTCGATGTTCTGGGGCACGTGCATGGTCGCCCTGTGGTGCCTCGCGACGGGCCAGGCCTTCATCATCCCGCGCACGGCCAGCTACGTGCTGGGCCTGCTGCACCTGTCCATCTTCGGTTCGGTCGTCGCCTTCATCTGCTACTTTACGTTGATCAACCGCATCGGCTCGAACAAGGCCGTGTACATCGGCGTGATCACGCCCGTGATCTCCGTGCTGCTGTCGATCAAGCTCGAACACTACCGTCCCGGCCTCACCGAATGGCTCGGTATGGCCGTCTGCCTGGGCAGTGTCGCCTGGGCACTGCGCGCGCCCGCAGCCAAGCCCGCCGCTTCCGTCAACCTCAACGATTGCATCGAAACGACTCCATGACTCTTGATACCACCTTCGCGATCCGCCCCGCCACGCCGGCCGACGTCACCCACATCCAATCGATGATCGTCGAGCTCGCCGTATTCGAAAAGCTCGAGCACCTCGTCGTGGCGACGGAAGAGAAATTGCACGAGGGCTTGTTCGGCGCGCATCCCGCCTGCGAAGCCATCGTCGGCGAGGCGGATGGCGAAGTCGTCACGTTCGCGCTGTTCTTCCACAATTTCTCGACGTTCCTCACCAAGCGCGGGCTGTATTTGGAAGATCTATATGTGCGGCAATCGCATCGCGGTAAGGGTTATGGCAGCCGCATGCTGAAGCACCTGGCGCGACTCGCCGTCGAACGCGGCTGCGGCCGCTTCGAATGGTCGGTGCTGGACTGGAACACGCCGGCGATCAATTTCTACCAATCGATGGGCGCCGAGATTTTGCCGGACTGGCGCATCTGCCGCGTCACGGGCGCGCCGCTGGACGCGCTGGCCCAAGGCTGATTCGAGCAAGAAAAACCCGCAGGCTGCGTCGCAGCACTGCGGGTGAACCCATTCGTCGATGGGGAGGGGAGACTTGAATCCAACGGCTTCAATATAGCCTCCCCAATGCGGCATTTGCAGGTTCCTTACAAATGCTTACCTCGGTAACAGAAAGCTGGGGTTTGTGGGCCGGCCCCGATTGAGTGATCACAAATGCAAGAACGCGTCGAGCGGGACAATGTGGTCATTCACGAGGACATGGACATGAAAACGATCACCCGATGGGTCTACCGGGTTTGGCTCCGCTCCCGGATAGACACTTATAACCGCAGCCTGCACGCCATCGCCGTCCAGCGCGAAAACGACTTCCACGCGGAACGCATCCTGCACCGCGCGATTTCCACGACCCGTTCCAAACTTCAATCGCTGTAGCGCCGCCGGGCCAGCAGGCGCTCGCACAGCTCGAACGCGGCCTGGGTCAGCAAGGCCAGCAATGCGGCCGGGATCGCACCCGCCAGCAGCATGTCGTTGTCGTTCAGCGCGAGGCCCGTCGTGATCCGTTCGCCGAAACCGCCGGCGCCGATGAAGGCGGCGATGGTCGCCGTGCCGACGCTCATCACGGCGGCCGTTTTCACGCCGGCAAGGATCGTGGGCATGGCCAGCGGCAGCTCGACCTCGACCAGCGATTGCCGCCGGGTCAGCCCCAGCGCCAGCGCCGCCGTGCGCAGGCCGGACGGCACCTGCAGCAGCCCCGTGCACGTATTGCGCACGATGGGCAGCAGCGCATACGCGCACAGGGCGACGAGCGCCGGGATCGTGCCGATGCGGCCAAGCAGCGGGATCAGGATGGCGAGCAACGCCAGCGACGGCACGGTCTGCAGGACGCCGGCAATCGCCAGCACGGCCTGACGCAGCCGCGGCACGAGCGCAGCGACGATACCCAGCGGAATACCGGCGATGCAGCCCAACAGGACGGCCAGTACCACCAGCAGCAGGTGTTGGCGGGCCAATGCAGCGAAGCCATTGCCGAACGTTTTGGCGAACAGCCCGTCGTGGACCGCAACCTGGGCGTCATGGGACAACCACGCCCGCGCGACTGCCGCGAAATTCTGCCCATCCAGCTCGGCCGAGGCATTCATCGCGATCATGTCATCCGCCTTGATCGTGCCTTCCAATTTCTCGATGGCATGCCACGCCTGCGGAAACCGCTGCGGCACGTCGAGCCGGTACAGCAGCACGGCGTCATAGCGCGGGAAATATTGCTTGTCGTCGTCCAGCACGCGCAAGCCGTACTGGCGGATCTTAGCGTCGGTCGAATAGATGTCGATGGCATCGACCTGGCGCTGTCCCAGCGCCTCGTAGGCGATGCCGTGGTCCAGGCCGCGCGGTTGCTGCGTCAGGCCGTAGCGCCGCGCGAGGCCGGGCCAGCCGTCCGCGCGCCCCAGGAATTCGTGCGACAGCCCGATTTTTATTTCCGGATGCGCCGCCAGGTCGGACAGGCGGCGCACGCCGGCGTCGCCACGCACGGCGAGCGCGTAGCCGTTGGAAAAGCCCAGCGGCACGGCGACGCCCAGGCCCAGCGGGCGCAACGCCGCGCGCATCGCGTCGAGCGACGTCGGCTGCGGGTTCTTGAGGATTTCCAGGTCGATGGTGCCCAGGTATTCCGGATAAACGTCGATGGCGCCCGAGCGCAGCGCGCCCAGCACGATGGCCGTGTTGCCCAGGCCCTGCTTATGTTCGGCCGGCCCGGTGCGCGCCGCGGTCTGGGTCAGGATCTCGCCCAGGATGTACGACTCGGTAAAGCGTTTGGAGCCCACGCGCAGGGCGTCTTCGGCACGGGCGGACGACAGGATGCCGGCGCAGGCAAGCACCAGCATGGCGAATCTCAGCATGCGGTTTCCGGTGGCGTTGTGGATGAGCGCTCAGGATACCCGATCGCGCCACGCGCCGGCACGGACGACGCCCCGGCACGGATTCGCGCCGATCGCGTACGCCAGGTCGGCCGGGCGGGCGATGTCCCACAGGGCGAAGTCGGCGCGCTGACCCGCTTCGAGCGTGCCGACGTCCGTACGGCCCAGCGCGCGCGCCGCGTTGACGGTCACGCCGCGCAAGGCTTCCAACGGCGTCAGGCACCACAGCGTGCACGCCATGTTCATGGCGAGCAGCAGCGACGTCATGGGCGACGTTCCCGGATTGCAGTCCGTGGCCACGGCCAGCGGCACGCCCGCGGTGCGCAACGCGGCGAGCGGCGGCATGCGCGTCTCGCGCAGGAAGTAGTAGGCGCCGGGCAGCAGCACGGCGACAGTGCCGGCCCGCGCCATCGCGGCCACGCCCGCCTCCGACAACCACTCCAGGTGATCGGCCGACAGCCCGCCGTACCGTGCCACGAGCGCCGCGCCGCCCTGGTCCGACAGCTGCTCCGCGTGCAATTTGACGGGCAGGCCGAGACGGCGCGCCACGTCGAACACGCGCGCCGTCTGGTCGTGCGAAAAGCCGATGCGCTCGCAGAACGCGTCGACGGCATCCACGAGACCCTGCGCCGCCAGCGCCGGCAGCATCTCGCCGCACAGCATGTCGATGTAGTCGTCGGCGCGGCCCGCGTACTCGGACGGCAGCGCGTGCGCGCCGAGGAAGGTCGTACGCACCGTCACCGGCAGCAGTTCGCCCACGCGGCGCGCCACGCGCAGCATCTTCGCTTCCGATTCCAGGTCGAGACCGTAGCCGGACTTGATTTCCAGGGTCGTTACGCCCTCGGCCAGCAGCGCGCGGATGCGCGGCAGGCTGGCCTCCAGCAAATCGTCGTCGGATGCCGCGCGGGTGGCGCGCACGGTGGACATGATGCCGCCGCCGGCCCGTGCGATGTCTTCGTAGGTGGCGCCGTTCAGGCGCGCTTCCCATTCGTCGCTGCGGTTGCCCGCGTAGACGACGTGCGTGTGGCAGTCGACGAGGCCCGGCGTGAGCCACAGTCCACCGCAATCGTGAACGGACAAAGCCGGCGGCGCCTCGGCACGCGGCCCGATCCACGCGATGCGTCCGCCACGCACTGCCACGGCGCCGTCCTCGACGATGCCGTAGCCATCCGCCAGCGTCGCGACGCGCGCGTTCGCGTACAGGACGTCGGCAACTTCACTCATACATGCCGTCTTCGTTGTCGAGGTCGTCCTCGTCGTCGTAATAATGGATGTCGACGATGAAGATGGCGCCCTGCTCCGCCCGCAGCTTCCATTTCGTGTCCGGGTCGAGCACGACGGCATCGAAGCGCACGAGGTTGATGCGCTGGTCGTCGCTGCACAATTCGAGGCTGTCGCCTTCGGCCAGGAACAGCACGGTGACGTCGGCGCGCGCGACGAACATCGAATCGCCGTCGAGCCGGCGCCGGCCGAAGCGGTGCCAGCAGCGGTCCGTGCGCGTCATCACGTTGAAGTCGGTGCTGGCACCGCGGTTCAGCTTGGCCTCCACGCGCGACTCGCCATCGAACGCCGCGACCGGCTCGCCCTTCGACAGCAGCATGGGCGTGCCGTCGATGTCGAGCGTCATGCCGGGGCCGTCGACGAGCACCAGCGTGCGCTCGACGCCGGGGAACACGGAGAACGGGCCGTCGTTCGCGATCGTGGCCAGGCTCACGCGCCAGTCGAAGTCGTCGAAGCCCGCGTCCGGTGGGAACACGGCGATTTCGGTCGTGCTACCGCCGCCATTCTTCCACGACACCGGTTCGAGGTTCGCATACGGAATCAACATCGTCATGGCTTGCACCCCTTCGTCGTTTGCGCATCAATGTGCGTGCAGTGTACGCGCTGCGGCCTTGTAACGCTGCGCGATCGCATCCTGTGTCTTGTGGCGGCCGCCCTGCACGACCCAGTGGCCACCGGCCAGCACGTCGCGCACGAGGTTGTCGTTGCCGCTGAACAGGAAACGGCCCAGAACCTCGTGCGGCGGCACGCCGTCCAGGTTCGGGTGCGCGCTGTCCAGCACGAGCAGATCCGCGCGCCGGCCGTGCGCGAGCACGCCGAGACGCCGCCCGGCCGCCTGCGCGCCGCCCGCCAGCGCCTGCTGCCACAGGAAGGTGCCGACGTCGCGCTCCTCGCCGTGCACGGCGATATTGCGGCGCTGGTGCGCGAGGCGCTGGCCGTATTCGAGCCAGCGCAGCTCTTCCACGGGACTCTGCGACACGTGGCTGTCGCTGCCGATGCCGAAGCGCCCGCCGGCCGCGATATAGGGCGCCAGCGGGAACAGGCCGTCGCCCAGGTTCGCTTCCGTCGTCGGGCACAGGCCCGCGACGGCGCCGCCGGCCGCGATGCGGTCGCGCTCCCCGTCCGACAGATGCGTCGCGTGCACGAGGCACCAGCGCGCGTCGACGTCCACCTGCTCCATCAGGTAGTCGACCGGCCGCATGCCGGTCGCCTCCAGGCACTGCGCCACTTCGCCCTGCTGCTCGGCGATGTGGATGTGCAGCGGCCGTCCGCCTGGTAACGCCTGCACCAGCTCGCGCAGCTGGCTCGCCGACACGGCGCGCAGCGAATGGGGCGCCGCACCCACTTCCAGCTGCGGCCCGCGCAGGGGTTCCAGCGCTTCGACGATGCGCAGCACCTGGGCGGGATCCGTGCGGAAGCGTTCCTGGTCCTCGCGCAGCGGCGTGTCGTTGAACCCCGCGTACGCGTACATCACGGGCAGCAGGGTCACGCCGATGCCGGATGCGTGCGCGGCCTGGGCGATGCGCTGCGCCGTCTCGGCCGGGTGGCCGTAGACGTGGCCGCCGGGGGCGCGCTGCACGTAGTGAAATTCGCAGACGGACGTGTAGCCGTGGCGCAGGCATTCCGCGTACAGCTGCGCGGCCACGGCTTCCATCTGCTCCGGTGTGATGCGGTTGGCGACGCGGTACATCAGGTCGCGCCAGGTCCAGAAGCTGTCAGGTCCGCGGTTGAGCCCACCTTCGGCACGCTCCGTCAATCCGCCGAAAGCGCGCTGGAACGCGTGCGAATGCAGGTTGATCATGCCCGGCAGGACGTAATCCACGCGCGCCACGCCGGGCGGCGGCGACGCTTCCGGCGCGACCTTCGTCAGGTCGCCGTGCACGTCCCATTCGAGCAGCACGTCCCGCTGCCAGCCGCCGGTCAGCAGCGCGTGGCGCGCGAACAGGGCGCTCATTGGCGTCCTCCTGCGTGCCCTCCCGCCCTCGCCCACCCGATCGCGGACTCCAGCAGCTCGCGCAGCAGGGGCTGCACCTTGCCGGCGACGTCAGGCTGGTATTCGAACGGCGGCGCCTCGTCCATGTACAGGCACTGGCACATCTCGAGCTGGATCGCATGCACGCCGGCGGCTGGATCGCCATAGAAGCGCGTGATGTGGCCGCCCTTGAAGCGGCCGTTGAAGACGAACGAAAACAGGTCCTGGGAACCCGCCACGCGCATCATCTCGCCCTGCAGCTGCAGCGAGCATGAGCGGCCGTCGGCCGTGCCGAAGTTCAGGTCGGGCAGGCGGCCGTCGAAGAAGCGCGGCACGACGGACGCGATCGAATGCGCATCCCACAGCACCACCTGCCCGTGCAGCGCGAGCAGGCGATCGAGTTCCGCGCGCAGTTGCTGGTGGTACGGGCGCCAGTACAGGTCAAGGCGGCGCGCGATCTCGTCGGCGTCCGGCTCGCGGCCGTCCTGGTATAACCGCTCGCGCGCGAACGTGTCCACGGGGCACAGGCGCGTCGTGTCCTGGCCGGGGTACAGGTTCGTGTCCTCGGGCGGGCGGTTCAGGTCGACGACATAGCGCGACCAGCGTGCGGACAACGTGGAGGCCCCGATGCTGTCCGCGAACGCGTACAGGTCGGGCAGGTGCCAGTCCGTGTCGGCCCGCACCAGCGCGCACGGCGCCATCGTCGCCGCGATGTCGTCGGGAATGTCGGTACCCGCATGCGGCATCGACAGCAGCAGCGGCACGGAACCCGGCTTGAACCTGAAATCCATCGTGATCCCCTGATCAGTGCAATGCGGCGAACAGGTCCTTGCACGCGGCCGACAGCTCGCCTTCCATCACCATCCGGCGCGCCGCCTCAATGTCCGGCGCGAAGAACCGGTCTTCGTCGAATGCCGGCACGTGCTCGCGCAATTTTGCATGAACATGTTCCAGGTGACTAGAACTCGTCAGCGGGCGGTGGAATTCGATCCCCTGCGCCGCCGCCAGCAGCTCGATGCCGACGATGACACCCGTATTGTGCGCCATCTGGCCGAGACGGCGCGCCGCGAACGTCGCCATGCTGACGTGGTCTTCCTGGTTGGCGGACGTCGGCAGGCTGTCGACGCTGGCCGGATGCGCCAGCGACTTGTTTTCCGACGCCAGCGCAGCCGCCGTCACGTGCGCAATCATGAAGCCGGAGTTCACGCCCGGCTCGCGCACAAGGAACGGCGGCAGGCCGGACAGCGTGGAGTCGATCAGCAGCGCGATACGGCGTTCGGCCAGTGCGCCGACCTCGGCGATGGCCAGCGCCAGGATATCGGCGGCAAACGCGACAGGTTCCGCGTGGAAATTCCCTCCGGAAATGACCTCACCGGAATCCGGGAACACGAGCGGGTTGTCGGTCACGGCGTTGGATTCGATCAGCAGGGTCCGGCCGGCCTGCGCGATGAGGTCCATCACGGCGCCCATCACCTGCGGCTGGCAGCGCAGGCTGTACGGGTCCTGCACGCGCTCGTCGCCGACGAGGTGCGACGCGCGGATCGCGCTGCCCGCCACCAGCTGGCGATAAATCTTCGCCGCCGCGATCTGGCCCGGCTGGCCGCGCACTTCGTGCACGCGCGGGTCGAACGGCGCGTCGCTGCCGCGGGCCGCGTCCAGCGACAGCGCGCCCGACACCATCGCCGCTTCCAGCAGACGCTCAGCGAGGAACAGGCCGTTCAGGGCCAGCGCGGTCGACACCTGCGTGCCGTTGATCAGCGCCAGGCCTTCCTTCGCGGCCAGCACGACCGGCTCGATGCCGGCCGCATCCAGCGCGGCGCGCGCGTCCATCAATTCGCCGCGCATGCGGACCTGGCCGACGCCCAGCATCGCGAGCGTCATGTGCGCCAGCGGGGCGAGGTCGCCGGACGCGCCGACGGACCCCTGCGACGGAATCGCGGGCATGATGCCGGCGTTGTACAGGGCGATCAGGGTATCGACGATCAGCGGCCGCACGCCGGAATAGCCGCGGGCGAGGCTGCCGATCTTGGTCAGCAGGATCAGGCGCACGACGTGGTCCGGCAGCAGTTCCCCGGTACCGACGGCGTGCGACAGGATCAGGTTCCGCTGCAGCTGTTCGAGCTGGGCCTGCGGGATGTGGCGCTTGGCCAGGATGCCGAAGCCCGTGTTGATGCCGTAGGCCGGGTCGCCCTTGGCGACGATGGCCTGCACGGTGGCGGCCGACGTCTCGATGGCGGCATAGGCTTCGGGCGCGAGCGCGAGCGGACCGTGCGCGCCCCAGACGGCGCGCAGGTCGTTCAGGGACAGTGCGCCCGGTTGCAGGGTCAGGGAATGTGCTTGTGTCATGGTGGCTGTATTCTGCATTACTTGATCATCGGGAGGCGCAGGCCGAAGCGCTTGGCGGTCTCGATCGCGAGTTCATAGCCGGCATCCGCATGGCGCATCACGCCCGACGCGCAATCGTTGACGAGGACGCGGGCCAGGCGCTTATCCGCGGCCTCGGTGCCGTCCGCCACGATGACGACACCGGCGTGCTGCGAATAGCCCATGCCGACGCCGCCGCCGTGGTGCAGCGACACCCACGTCGCGCCGCCGGCCGTGTTCAGCATGGCGTTCAGCAGCGGCCAGTCGGAGACGGCATCGGTGCCGTCGCGCATCGCTTCCGTCTCGCGGTTCGGACTCGCGACGGAGCCCGTATCCAGGTGATCGCGCCCGATCACGATCGGCGCTTTCAATTCGCCCGTGCGCACCATCTCGTTGAACGCGAGGCCGGCCAGGTGGCGCTCGCCGAGGCCCAGCCAGCAGATGCGCGCCGGCAGGCCCTGGAACGCGATGCGGTCGCGCGCCATGTCGAGCCAGCGGTGCACGCGCGCATGCTGCGGGAACAGCTCCTTGATCTTCGCGTCGGTTTTATAAATGTCTTCCGGGTCGCCGGACAGCGCCACCCAGCGGAACGGACCGCGGCCTTCGCAGAACTGCGGGCGGATGTACGCCGGCACGAAGCCCGGGAAATCGAAGGCATTCTTGACGCCCTGGTCGAACGCGACCTGGCGGATGTTGTTGCCGTAGTCGACGGCGTACGATCCCATCGCCTTGAAGTCGAGGATCGCCTGCACGTGCACGGCGCACGATTCGGCCGCGGCCTGGCGGAGTGCCGCATGCTGCGCCGGGTCGCGCTGGGCCGCGAGCCACTGCTCGACGGTCCAGCCGCGCGGCAGGTAGCCGTGGATCAGGTCGTGGGCGGACGTCTGGTCCGTCACGAGGTCCGGCACCATGCCTCCCTCTTTTGCCCGGCGCACGAGTTCCGGCAGCACGTCGGCCGCGTTGCCCAGCAGGCCGATGGAGACGGCTTCCTTGCGCGCCGTGTGGGTGCGGATCATGGCCAGCGCCTCGTCGATGTCCTTCGCCTGCTTGTCGAGGTAGCGGGTGCGCAGACGGAAGTCGATGCTGCTCTGCTGGCATTCGACGTTCAGCGACACGGCGCCGGCGAACGTGGCGGCAAGCGGCTGGGCGCCACCCATGCCGCCCAGGCCCGCGGTCAGGATCCAGCGGCCGCTCATGGTCCCACTGAGATCACCGCCGAAGTGCTGGCGGCCGGCCTCGGCGAAGGTCTCGTACGTGCCCTGCACGATGCCCTGGGTGCCGATGTAGATCCAGCTGCCGGCCGTCATCTGGCCGTACATGAACAGGCCTTTGCGATCGAGCTCGTTGAAATGCTCCCACGTCGCCCATTTCGGCACGAGGTTCGAATTCGCGAGCAGCACGCGCGGGGCGTCGGGGTGCGTCTGGAACACGCCGACCGGCTTGCCGGACTGGATGAGCAGGGTCTGGTCGTCGTCGAGATCGCGCAGCGAGGCGAGGATCTGGTCGAAGCAGGCCCAGTCGCGCGCCGCGCGGCCGATGCCGCCGTAGACGACGAGGCCTTGCGGATTTTCCGCCACCTCGGCATCCAGGTTGTTCTGCAGCATGCGGTAGGCCGCCTCGGTCAGCCAGCTCTTGCAGGTAAGCGCGCTGCCGCGCGGGGCGCGGATGACGCGGGTTGGATCGAAACGCGGGTCGTTGGTCATGACGGGACTCCTCGATTGGCATGCCAGGAAGTCTAGGTTGTCTATACAACTTCGTCAAGGGCGCGCTTCAAGGCCGATAACTCAGGTTCTGGCGGTAACGCAGCAATTCGTTATCGACCCGGTCGACGAGGCCGGACAGCGTGTACGGCGTCCCCAGCGTGGCGGCCGCGCCGAACGAGGGGACGGCGCGCATCAGCACGTATTGCGGGGTCTCGCCGCCGGCTTGCAGCCGGTACCAGGTCTGGCGCGCCGCTCCGCGCGCATGTGCGACGGCCTGCTCGAACGCCGCTTCCTGGCCGGGACGGATGTGATAAGTCGTCAGGCCCAGGAACGGCGACGCGTCCGGCAACGGCTCGCCCGCGCTCATCGCGTCCATGCGCTGGTAGATGCCATGGCTGGCGAAGTCCGCGTACGGCACCACGTTCACGTTGTTGTCGGCGGCGTCGGCCGCGGGCTGCACGGCCGCGTCGAAGTCGGCGGCCGCGTGGCCGAACGTGCCGTCCATGAACCGGTTGATTCGGTTGCCCAGCACGAAGGTCCAGCCGTACCACGTCCACGGATCCTGCACGCCCTTGTGCCAGGCCAGGTGCCGCTCGTAGCCCTTTTCGAATGCCTCGGCCTGGCCGGGCTTGGGGACGATGACGACCATGCGGGCGTAGGACTGCGCAGCGGCCGGTATCGCGCAGGCGAGGCCCAGGGCGGCGACGAGGCTTTTCATCATCATGGCTTGCGATAGACCTGGCGGCCGCCGACCCACGTTTCGAGCACGCCGATCTTGTGGATGTCGTACGGGGAGATTTTGAAAAGGTCGCGGTCGACGACGATGAAGTCCGCGTACTTGCCGGCTTCGAGCGAGCCGAGCGTCTTTTCCTGGTGGCCGGCGTACGCCGCGTCGAGCGTGAAGCAGCGGAAGGCTTCTTTCAGCGACATCTCCTGCTCGGGATACCAGCCGGCGATCGGGTTGCCGCTTGCATCCTGGCGCGTGACGGCCGCGTGGATGCCGAAGAATGGGTTCGGCGCCTCGACCGGAAAATCCGAGCCGCACGCGATGCGCGAGCCTTGCGCGAGGAATGTACGCCAAGCATACGCGCCCTTGATGCGCTCGGGGCCGATGCGCTGCTCGGCCATGTTCTTGTCGGACGTCGCGTGCGTCGGCTGCATCGACGGGATGATGCCGATGCTTTTGAAGCGCGGGATGTCGGCCAACGTGACGACCTGGGCATGCTCGATGCGATGGCGCAGCGCCTGCGTGCGATTGGCCGGGATCTCCTTCGCGAACGTGTCGAGGATCTGGCGGTTGCCGGCGTCGCCGATCGCATGCACGTTGACCTGGTAGCCCTTCTTCATCGCCTTGGCGATCATCGCGTCGATCTCGCCGTTCGAGTGGAACAGCAGGCCGTGCGAATGCGGATCGTCCGAGTACGGCGCCAGCAATGCAGCGCCGCGGCTGCCCAGCGCACCGTCCGCGTACAGCTTCACGGCGCGCAGCGCGTACATGTCGTGGCCGTACGTGTTCAACGGGCCGTTCTGCGCCAGCTGGTCGAAGTCGGCGCCGGTACCGCCGATCATCGCGTAGATGCGCGCCGTCAGCTTGCCGTGGTCCGCGTAGTCGCGGTACAGCCTGTCCTGGGCGACGCCGATGCCCGCATCGTGCGCGCTCGTGAGGCCGCTGCTCGCCATCGTGTCCAGCGCACGGTCGAGCATCGCGCGCGCCTCCAGTTCGGTCGGTTGCGGCAGCACTTTCTGGATCATCGCCTGCGCCGCATCGACCAGCACGCCCGTCGCATGGCCGGCGCTATCGCGCACGATCTTGCCGCCGACCGGGTCCGGCGTCTTGTCCGTGATGCCGGCCAGCGCCAGCGCGCGGCCGTTGGCCCAGCCGGCGTGGCCGTCGACGCGTTCCAGCCACACAGGCCGGTCGGCGACGACGCCATCGAGTTCCTGCGCCGTCGGAAAGCGGCCCAGCTTCCAGTTCTCCTGGTTCCACCCGCGCCCGCGCACCCACGCGGCCGTACCGTTGGTGCGTGCGTAGTCGCCGATGGCGGCCAGCGCCTGTTGCAGCGACGTGGTGGCCGACAGATCCAGCTGCGTCAGCATCTCGCCCAGGCCGAACACGTGGCCGTGCGCGTCGATGAGGCCCGGCAGCACGGTGCGCCCGGCCATGTCGACGTGCTTTGCCTGCGGAGCCTTCGCGTTGACTTCCGCGGCGGTGCCGACGGCGAGGATGCGGCCGGCGTCGTCGAACGCGAGCGACGCGAACTGGACGACGTCCCCCTTGGCGTTCAGCGTGTAGCCGTTGGCGTTGTCGATGACGGTGGTGGCGTGGGCCGTGGCGGCGGTGAAGATGAGAGCGATCAGCAGGGGCCTTGCGGGCTTGTGGCGCATGGGGTCTCCGTTCCTGTGGTAGATGAACCGGGATACGGTTCAATAGCAAGAAACAGAGTGTATCGAAATTTACATCGTGGTCAATCGGAGTGCCATCGGTTCGATCGCAAGAACCGGAGGGTACGGCGTATCGTGCGGTGGTCCAATCGTGGTCCGACCCAAGGAGACCCACGATGCTTACCCTGTACGATTACCTGCCCTCGCAGAACGCCTGGAAAGTCCGCCTGCTGCTGAACCATCTCGACATCCCCTACCGGACGGAGATCGTGCGCATCTTCGAAGGCGAAGGCCAGCGCGCGGACTTCCTGGATGTCAATCCGACGGGCGCCGTGCCCGCGCTGCGCCTGCCCGACGGCCGCACGCTGGCCGAATCGAACGCCATCCTGACGTATCTGGCGCACGGCACGCCGTATCTGCCGGCCGATCCGTTCGACCAGGCGAAGGTGCAGCAATGGCTGTCGTTCGAGCAGGACCATGTGGCGTCGATCGCGACGCTGCGTCACTGGACGCTGACGGGCAAGCTGGCGCGGCGCGCGCCGGCGCTGGTCGACCGCCTGCGCCACGTCGCGGACAGGGCGCTGGCGATCCTCGATCGCGAACTGACGCAGCGCCCGTGCATCGCGGGCGCCGCATACACGATCGCCGACATGTCGCTGTTCGCCTACGTCCACCGGGCGGACGAGGCCGGGCTGGCGCTGTCCGATTACCCCGGCGTCAAGCGCTGGATCGACCGCGTGCGTGAGCAGCCGGGGTTCCTCGGCACCGTGTACCCGTACTCGATCGACCCGTTCTCGGACAGCGAACTGCCGTGAACGCGCACGCTCACTCGAGCTGGATGCGCGTGATGTAATAGCCCGGATAGGCGGCGGCCTGGCCTTGCCAGACGAGGGTATCGATGGTCTTGCCGGCCGCGTTGATGTCCTTCAGCGGCACTTCGACGACGGCCCACGTCTTCGCCTTGAGCTGGATGGCGAAGTCGGCGTCGATGGCTTTGCCGTCGGCCATGGCCTTGACCATCAGGGTCTGGCCGCCGTCCTTGCCACCGTTGATGACGAAGGTCAGCTTGCTGTAGCCCTCGGTGGAAAACGGCTCGTGGTGCAGCGCGAGCGCGCTCCACGGCTCGCCTTCGACGCGGATCGGCTTGCCGTTACCGACCGACACCGCCAACTGCGCCTTCGCCCAGCTCCAGTTCTGGAAGCCGTTCTTCAATTCGTCATCGTAGACGACGAGGGGTTGCGGCAGGTCCCCGGCCCGGGCCAGGCCTCCGCCAGACACGCCCGCCACGCCGAGGGCGGCCAGGAACAGGCGACGCGATACGCTCATGGTTGTCTCCTTCGATTATCGTTGTGATCCTGCTGGGACGCAGGTCCATCGATGCTACGACGGAAACGTATGCATGCCTAACGTCTGGTAAAAATTCTACTTCCCTTAGCACATTTCATAAACCGGGGTCAGACCCCAGTTTTTGGAAAGTTCCACCTGCATATAGCTTGGATACCTATGCACGCTTGATCTCGCTCGCCCGCCTTCTGCGACGATTTTGTATCGTCTCGTCTCCCCCTGCTTTCCACTTTCGCCATGTCACGACCACGCCGCCTCGCCATGCCCTCGGTACCGATTCATATCATCCAGCGCGGAAACAATCGGCTTCCGTGCTTCACATGCCGAAGCGACTATCTCGTGTATCTCGACATATTGCGCGAGTACGCATATGACTGTGGCTGTGCACTGCATGCGTACGTTTTGATGACCAATCACACGCATTTGCTTCTTTCTCCGGATGATGAGTATGGGGTCAGTGGTTTGATGAAGCGTCTGGGCCAGCGATACACCCAATATTTCAACCGCCACCACACGCGTACCGGCACTCTATGGGAAGGCCGCTTTCGATCTTGTCTTGTGCTCGACGAGGACTACTTCCTGGCATGCCAGCGCTACATCGAGCTGAATCCTGTGCGCGCACGGATGGTGGAAAGGCCGGAAGACTATCCTTGGTCCAGTTACCGAGCAAATGCATTCGGGCAGGATAGCCCACTCGTCAAGCCGCATGTTGCTTACCTACGTTTGCATCAGGAAGCAATCGCGCGTCAGGTCGTCTATCGGCAGCTATTCGATGACACTTTGCCCGATCACGTCATCGCGGACATCAGGGCCGCTAGCAATGGCAGGCGGCCCCTCGGCATCGCGGACCCAAAATGAAAAACTCCAAATTAGGCAGTGGGGCAATTTCCAAAAATCGGGGTCTGACCCCGGTTTTATTCGGCGTCGTGGAAGATGATGCCGAGCGTATGCCGGCGCCCGCTGCGCACGCGGCTCACGCCGTGGCGCATGTTGACGCGGTAGATGCCGCGCGTGCCGTTGACGGGGCGGGTGTGTACGGGGAAGACGACGGCGTCGCCCTGCCCCAGCGGCACCACTTCGACGCGCGATTGCATGCGCGGACGTTGTTCCGTCAGGACGAATTCGCCGCCGCTGAAATCGCCCCCAGGACGCGACAGCAGGACGGCCACCTGCAACGGGAACACAAATTCTCCGTACAGGTCCTGGTGCAGGCAGTTGTAGTCACCCGGACCGTATTGCAGCAGCAGGGGCGTCGGCCGCAACTGGCCGGCCGCGTGGCAGCGCGCCAGGTAGTCGGCGTGCGCTTCCGGGTAGCGGTCGGGAAGTCCGAGCGCAGCCTGCCAGCGGTTGGCGATGCGCGCCAGCGGTGGATACAGCGCCGTGCGCAGATCCGCGAGGCCGGGCGGCAGCGGGTATGCGTAATAGCGATATTCCCCCCGCCCGAAGCCATGCCGTTCCATCACGACGCGGCTGCGGAATTGGGCGTCGTCGCCGTAGCCGGCCGCATACGCCGCGCACCGGTCCGCATCCAGCAGGGACGGCAGCACGGCGCAGCCGAAGGCGTCGAGGTCGTCGGCGACGCGGTCCCAGTCGATATTCACGATGCCTCGGCTTCGCGCTGGAGCAGCGCGTGCTTGCGTTCGACGCCCCAGCGGTAGCCGGAGATCGAGCCGTCGTTGCGCACCACGCGGTGGCAGGGAATCGCCACGGCCACCGGATTGGCGGCGCACGCCCCGGCGATGGCGCGCGCGCCCTGCGGCATACCGAGGCGCGCGGCCAGTTCGGCGTAGCCGACCGTCTGCCCGGCCGGGATCTGGCGCAGCGCCTGCCACACGCGCTGCTGGAACGCGGTGCCGCGCACGTCGAGCGGCAGGTCGAGGCCGAGGCGCGGCGCTTCGACGAAGGCGACGACCTGCGCCACCGTGCGTTCGAAGGCGGGTTCGGCGCCGATCAGGTCGGCCTTCGGGAAGCGGTCCTGCAGGTCGCGCACGAGCGCGTCGGGATCGTCGCCCAGCAGGATGCAGCAAATGCCCTTGTCGGTCGCGGCGACGAGCAGCGCGCCCAGCGAACACTGCGCCACGGCGAAGCGGATGACTTCGCCGCCGCCGCCCGCCCGATAGCGCTTCGGCGTCATGCCCAGCACGCCGGACGACGCGGCATAGAAACGGCCGCTGGAGTTGAAGCCCGCGTCGTAGGCGGCCGCGGTGACGGTGCCCGCCTGCGCGAGACCCTGCTTCAGACGCTCGGCCCGGCGTGCCGCCGCATACGCTTTCGGAGTGATCCCCGTGTGCGCCTTGAAGACGCGGTGGAAGTGGAAGCGGCTCATGCCGCAGGCTTCGGCCAGGCTGGCGAGGTCCGGTTCTTCCTCGGCGGCCTCGATCAGGCGGCACGCCTTCGCCACGGCCTCGGCCTGGCGCTCGGCCAGCGGCGGCGCGTCAGGCCGACAGCGCAGGCAGGCGCGAAAGCCCGCCGCCTCGGCATCGCCCGGCGTCGCGTGAAAAGCCACGTTGGCGCGGCGCGGCGTGCGCGACGGGCACGAGGGCCGGCAGTACACGCCCGTGCTGCGCACGGAATAATAAAACCGGCCGTCGGCCGCGGGCGCGCGGGCGACCACCGCGGCCCAGCGCTCGTCGTCGGTGAGCCAGGCGGCAGCGGGTTGAGGGATGGTGGCGGTGTTCATCTCGGTCTCCAGATTCTCGATGGCCCCATCGTAAGCGCCGGCGCGCCGGCAAACACTTCGGGTCTTGCTTTCGAATTCGCGATGCTAGAATGTCGCCTCCCCGACGAGGTGACCAGATTCCGGAGAGTAGTTTGGACGAACAGATCGCGCAAGACAGCACGCCCATTTTCCAGCGTATCAAGGATTATCTGCTCGGCGAAATCGCGTCGGGCCGCTGGAAGGAAGGCGACCTGGTGCCGTCCGAACAGGCGCTCGTGCGCCAGTTCGGCGTCTCGCGCATGACCGTGAACCGCGCCGTGCGCGAGCTGACGGCGGAACAGGTGCTCACGCGCCGCCAGGGTTCGGGCACGTATGTCGCCCCGCAAAAATACCAGGCGACGCTGGTCGAGATCCGCAATATCGCCGACGAAGTGCGCGCACGCGGCCACGTGCATGCGAGCCGTCCGCGCCTGCTGGAACAAAGCCCGGCGGGCGAGGCGCTGGCGCGCCAGTTCGAGCTGGAGCCCGGCACGCCGCTGTTCCATTCGCTGATCGTGCACGACGAGAACGGCCAGCCGATCCAGGTCGAGGACCGCTGGGTCAATCCGGCCTGTGCGCCGGCCTACCTGGAACAGGACTTCGCGCGCATCACGCCCAACGAACACCTGATGGAGGCGGCGCCGCTGCAGGGTGCCACCTACAGCATCGAAGCGCTGCCGGCGCCGCGCGAGATGGCGGAGATGCTCGGCATCGCGCCCGGCACGTCGTGCCTCGTGCTGAAGCGCCGCACGACGTCGGGCGGACGGGTGGCCTCCGTCGTGACGATGTGGCACCCAGGCCATTTATATAAATTCACAGGCAGCGTCGGCTGATTTAATGTGATAATTGGTGAGGTCAATCAGGAACCTTGAGCATGTTGAGATTTTGTACAAAGCTCACGAACACGTTCCAAAAAAATCGGTTATTATTCCGATTAAACCCCGCCTGACATCCTCTTGCAGCTCTTCCACTATTGAATATTGCACACATTGGCACCACCTTTGTGGAGCAAGCCAGTCTGACAAGTACGGGAACCGGCTGACACTACCGAGCAGGATTTGGATAAAGGGCACCTTGAAAGCCCGAAAGACCTGCAGGCGTTAAATTGACCTACCTCTCTTGAGGAAAACATGAGCGAAAACATCAAACACATCAGCGATGCATCTTTCGAAACCGACGTGCTCAAGTCCGAGCGCCCGGTCCTGGTCGACTTCTGGGCCGAGTGGTGCGGCCCCTGCAAGATGATTGCCCCGATCCTGGAAGAAGTCGCGAAAGAATACGATGGCAAGCTGCTGATCGCGAAGATGGACGTCGACGCGAACCAGGCCGTTCCGGCCAAGTTCGGCATCCGCGGCATCCCCACGCTGATCCTGTTCAAGAACGGTGTCGCAGCCGCCCAGAAAGTCGGCGCGATGGCAAAAGGCCAACTAACTGCTTTCATCGATAGCAACATCTGATACCATAGGTGGCGGCAGCGCGCCCGCACTGCCGCCTGTTCCGGCCCGGGTAGACGATCGATTCCGATCCTATCCCTTTGATTAACCCACGCAGTTCCCTCCCCTACCTTTACATTCCCGTCACGGGACACCCGACACATGCACTTATCTGAACTGAAGGCAATGCACGTCTCCGCCCTTCTGGAGATGGCGATCAGCCTGGATATCGACAACGCAGCCCGCCTGCGCAAACAAGAACTGATGTTCGCGATCCTCAAGAAGCGCGCGAAACAAGGCGAACAGATTTTCGGCGACGGTGCGCTCGAAGTGTTGCCGGACGGGTTCGGTTTCCTGCGTTCGCCGGATGCGAGCTACATGGCTTCCACCGACGACATCTACATCTCGCCATCGCAGATCCGCCGCTTCAACCTGCATACGGGTGACTCGATCGAAGGCGAAGTTCGCACGCCGAAGGACGGCGAGCGCTACTTCGCGCTGGTGAAGGTGGACAAGGTGAACGGCGAATCGCCGGAAGCCTCGAAGCACCGCATCCTGTTCGAGAACCTGACCCCGCTGCATCCGAACGAGCCGCTGCGCCTCGAGCGCGACATGAACGGTGCGGAAAACATCACCGGCCGCATCGTCGACCTGATCTCGCCGATCGGCAAGGGCCAGCGCGGCCTGCTGGTCGCCTCGCCGAAGTCGGGCAAGTCGGTCATGCTGCAGCACATCGCCCACGCGATCACCGCCAACCATCCGGACGTCACGCTGATCGTCCTGCTGATCGACGAACGTCCCGAGGAAGTGACGGAGATGCAGCGCTCGGTGCGTGGCGAAGTCGTCGCCTCGACCTTCGACGAACCGGCCACCCGCCACGTGCAGGTCGCGGAAATGGTGCTGGAGAAGGCCAAGCGCCTCGTCGAAATGAAGAAGGACGTCGTGATCCTGCTGGACTCGATCACCCGTCTGGCGCGCGCCTACAACACCGTGATCCCGGCCTCGGGCAAGGTGCTGACCGGTGGTGTCGACGCCAACGCGCTGCAGCGTCCGAAGCGTTTCTTCGGCGCCGCCCGCAACGTCGAGGAAGGCGGTTCGCTGACCATCGTCGCGACCGCGCTGATCGAGACCGGCTCGCGCATGGACGACGTGATCTACGAGGAATTCAAGGGCACCGGCAACATGGAAGTCCACCTCGAGCGCCGCCTGGCCGAGAAGCGCGTCTACCCGGCGATCAACCTGAACAAGTCGGGTACCCGCCGCGAAGAACTGCTGATCAAGCCGGACCAGCTGCAGAAGATCTGGATCCTGCGTAAGCTGCTGTATTCGATGGACGAGATCGAGGCGATGGAGTTCATCCTCGACAAGATGCGCGCGACCAAGAACAACATCGAGTTCTTCGACCTGATGCGTCGCGGCGGCTGATCCTCCAGCCCTGGCATCGAACGGAAAAGGCGAGTCGTACTCGCCTTTTTCGTTTTATGCGCTACGATTCATCTAGGTCAAACCGAGGGGTGTGCAGGCGCGGAAAATCCGCAGCACGACAACCAAGGAGGCCAAGATGATCTTCAACGAATTACGCGACGTCCCGGCGCAGCACAAGGACGCAGTACTCGACCGCCGGCTGACGGTTCTCGAAACCCGCTTCGACACCACGCTGACCATGTTACCCAACAAAGCAGACCTGGCGGACCTGAAGGCCGAATTCAAGGCCGACATCCATGGCGAATCCGCCCACCTGAGCAAGTGGATGGCAGCAACCGCCATCACGATGCTCATCGGCTCCGGCCTCGGTTTCGGCGGCATGATCCTCACCATGATGTCGCGTCTGCACGGCATCTGAACGGTACCAAAACTGCAACGGTTGCCTTGGGTGCAGGGCTGGCTTATAATCTCCGGTTCCGTATCCAACCCTGGCAAGTGATCGGCAATCGGGTCAAGAAGCAGGTCGACCGACGAAGTGCCGTTTGGCTACCAACTAAACCGAGGCAAAACCATGAAGACCGATATCCATCCGGATTACCGCGAAGTCGTGTTCCACGACCTGTCCTGCGATTTCAAATTCATCACCCGTTCGACCATCAATACCCGCGAAACCATCAATTTCGAAGGTAAAGATTACCCACTGGTCAAGATCGAGGTGTCCGCTGAATCGCACCCGTTCTTTACCGGCAAGCACAAGATCGTCGACACCGCTGGCCGCGTTGAAAAATTCCGCCAGAAGTTCGGCACGGTCGGTTCGAAGACCAGCGTCGCCAACGGCTAAGTCCCCGGCGAGCGAACAAACGGGAAGCCTTCGGGCTTCCTTTTTTTTCGTCATCGCCCATCCGCGTTACGCCTCGTAGCAATGCTACCCGCGACGCTTTGCCACGGTCCCCTTATACTACGCGACATTAATTTATTGCATTACTTCGCGCCCTATCGATGAAACCCGTCCGCCTACCCGCCGCCGCCACCCTTGCGCTGCCACGCTGGGCTTTGTACGCACTCGGCCTGCTGTATATCCTGCCGGGCCTGATCGGGCGCGATCCGTGGAAGGATGATGCTGCCAGCTTCGGCATCATGTGGACGATGGCGCACGGCGGCATTCAGGAGTGGCTGATGCCGCACATCGCCGGCCTGCCCGCGCCCGAGGAAGGGCCGCTCGCGTTCTGGCTCGGCGCGCTGTGTATCAAGCTGTTCGGCTGGCTCGTGGGCGACGTGCTCGGGGCGCGCATCTCGACCATCGGTATCTTTGTGCTGGGCACGGTGTCGCTGTGGCACACCGCATTCCACCTGGGCCGGCGCTCGGAGGCGCAACCGCTGCGCCTGGCGTTCGGCGGCCAGCCGGAACCCGACGATTATGGCCGTACTCTGGCCGACACGGCCGTCCTGATCTACCTCGGCTGCCTGGGCCTGCTGCTGCACAGCCACGAGACACTGGCCGTGACGCTGCAGGGCGCGCTGCTGTCCTGGTTCCTGTTCCGCTCGGTGCGCTACATCGAGGACAGCACGCCGCGCAACGCCGTGCACATCGGCGTGGCGCTCGGCCTGCTGACGCTGACGCGCGGCTACGCGCCGCCGCTGGCCCTGCTCGCCGCCCTCTACCTGTGCACCCGCCTCCTTAAGCTGCCGCCGGCGCCCCTGCTGCGCCATCTCGGCCAGGCCGCGGGTACTGCGCTGCTCATCACGCTCGTATGGGCCATTCCGGCCACGCTGGCGCATCCGTACGGCCTGTCGCCCGTCGCCGGCTGGCTGGCCTGGAATGCCGAGCAGCTGGGCGTGCCTGGCTGGCATGCGATCAAGGCCTTCTTCCGCGTCGGCATCTGGTATTTCTGGCCGGCGTGGCCGTTCGCCGCCTGGACCGCCTGGGCCTGGCGCCGCCAGCGCCAGTTGCTGCACATCATCCTGCCGACCTGCTTCGTCGGCGTGCTCACGCTCGTGATCCTGTGCGACCCGATTCCCGAAAGCGGCGACCTGCTGAAACTGCTGCCGCCCATGGCGCTGATGGCCGCGTTCGGCCTGCCGACGATGAAGCGCGGCGCGATCAATGCGATCGACTGGTTCTCCGTGATGGTGCTGACCCTGTTGGGCGGCCTCGTCTGGCTGTTCTGGATCGCCAAGCTGACGGGCTGGCCCGCGCAGCTGGCCAAGAACGCCCTCAAGCTGGTCCCGGGCTTCAAGCCGGAATTCGGTATCGTCGCCTTCCTCGTCGCGGCCGCGACGACGGTCGGCTGGATCTTCCTCGTGCACTGGCGCCTGTCGCGCCAGCCGTCCGTGCTGTGGCGCGCCGTGGTGCTGTCGTCGGGCTGGCTGATCCTGTTGTGGGTTCTCCTGATGACGCTGTTCCTACCGGACCTGAACTACGGCAAGAGCTACGCCAGCGTGGCCCAGCAGATCGCCGCGCGCCTGCCGGCCGACGCCGACTGCATCGACACGAACGTCGGCGCGCCGCAGCGCGCCTCGTTCGCCTACTTCGGCCACCTGCCCTTCGCCCGCGTCGACGGCAACGCGTGCAGCTACATGCTGCTGCAGGACAGCGTCGGGCAGAAGGTGCCTACCCAGTCCGGCGCGATGCAAAACGGCGCGCTCGCCCGCAGTAGTGTGGCGCTGCCGTTCCACGGCCGCGACTGGACGCTGCTGTGGGAGGGTCGCCGCCCGTCCGACCGCGACGAACGCTTCCGCCTGTATCGCCGCGTGCGGTGATGTAAGCGCTCAGCGCCGCCGGATACGTCCGGCGTCCACGCGCACCCGCGCGGGCTGGCGCCGGCGCCATGCCAGCGTCGTCAACACGCCCAGGCCGGCCAGCAGCATGCCCCAGGTCTGCGGTTCCGGCACCGGCGAGATCGTCAGATCGGCCCCGA
>Ga0187844_10000024_pt1 | contig 97495 bp, 104 predicted proteins | sample SpaLakP09_SKY_50_FD_134517 | JGI IMG/M metagenome (GOLD analysis project Ga0187844, IMG submission 134517) | Oligotrophic lake water microbial communities from Sparkling Lake, Wisconsin, USA - SP09_SKY_50 | ecosystem: Environmental > Aquatic > Freshwater > Lake | place: USA: Sparkling Lake...
CTCAAGGCTGCTGAAAAAGAAAATGCTGTAGATGTCATTCTGTTGGTGAGAGGCGGTGGGAGTATTGAAGACCTCTGGGCATTTAATGATGAGCAACTGGCTTATGCCATTGCACAGTCACCCATCCCAATTGTGAGCGGTGTCGGCCATGAAACGGATGTCACCATTGCTGACTTTGTTGCAGACTTACGAGCACCAACACCAACCGGCGCAGCAGAGTTAGCTGCGCCACGCCGAGATCAAATATTGCAAGAGTTAGGCGCTATCATGCAGGCGCTCTTGCAAAGGGTAAATCAACGCGTAGAGCGTGAAGCGCAAACCTTAGATCAATTGGCCCTGAGGTTAAATCATGCTTTACCAAACCCTGATCGGATGCGCGAGCAAATTACTGGTTGGCAGAAGCGACTCAATCAAGCATGGCTAGTAAGAGTGGAAAATTGGAAGCGTGATCAAGGCCACTGTCAGTCTCAGCTGGAAATGCTGAATCCCCAAAGAACACTAGAGCGAGGTTATGCGGTCATTCTGAGTAATCAAGAAAACTCGAAAGAGGGGCGGGCAATACATGCTGTGCGAAATCCAAATGAGCTCAATACAGAGAATGCGTTTCAGGTGCGCCTAGCTGAAGGCCAAGTAGAGGTTGAATTTTCTGAGGTTAGATCGCAGAAGTGAAGCTACAGAATATTTGGCTCAATCTCGAGCTGCACTCCGAATTTACCTAATACCTCTTCTTGAATAATTTTTGCTAAAGCCAGGATATCTGTTGATGTTCCACCACCATAATTGACTAGCACTAGCGCTTGGTTTTCATAAACACCCACTTGACCAATGCGCTTGCCTTTAAAGCCGCATTGATCAATAAGCCAAGCAGCCGCTAACTTTCGCTTTCCAGCAGCGTCTGGATAAGAGGCGATATTCGGAAAGCGTGTAACCAATTCCTCATATTGCTGGTGATCAATAATCGGGTTTTGGAAAAAACTCCCAGCATTGCCGATCACCTTAGGGTCTGGTAACTTGTTCGATCGAATGGCACACACCGCTTCAAAAATTTGCTTAGCGCTTGGGGTGGAGTTTGTGTTAGCAAATTGCTTTGCCAGATCAGCATACTGCAATCTCGCTTGCCAAGCTTTAGGGATTTTAAAGACGACCTTTGTCACGATGAATCGATTGGGATTTTGCTTGAAGTAGCTATTGCGATAGGTAAACTGGCATGCCTCTTTTGGGAGAGTGACAAAGGCATGGACTGCAGAATCAAATGCCTCGATGCTATCGATGTATTCCTCGACTTCAACGCCGTAGGCTCCAATATTTTGAATTGGGGCTGCACCAACGGTTCCCGGTATGAGTGCAAGGTTCTCAAGCCCTGGGAGGTTGTGTTCTAGAGTCCAGGTAACCAATTCGTGCCAATTAACACCAGCACCGACCTCGAGCCATGAGTTGGCATCATCTGATTTAACAAGCTCTTGACCGAGAATATTAACAAGTAGCGTTGCTCCAGGCAAAGAATCAGGAAGGACCACGTTGCTGCCACCACCCAATACGCGCCAAGCTAGTTTCTGATCACGCAACTCTTGCATCAGTGGTGGCAATTGATCTGCATAGCTAATCTCGCATGCTAATTCCGCTATTGAATCCAGGCCAAAGCTATTCCGGTGCTTGAGCCCTATATTGGGGGTCAATTTTGCTACTTGAGGCGCATTTTTTGCGGAGTTCATGCCACAATCTTATTCGTGTTCAAGTTTCTGTTTGTAATTTATGGAAAAACTTGAAAAGTAACACTGAATTTACAGAATAGATCACCAAGCATATTTAAGGAGTTTGAGATGCCCTCATTTGACGTAGTTTGTGAGCCTGACATGATTGAGTTGAAAAACGCAATCGAGCAATCTAATAAAGAAATCACTAATCGCTTTGACTTTAAGGGCTCTGATAGCCGTGTTGAGCAAAAAGACGAGACTCTCATTCTGTTTGGCGATGATGATTTCAAATTAGGCCAGGTTCGCGATGTGCTCTTTGGCAAGATGGCTAAGCGCAATGTGGATGTGCGTTATCTGAAGGATGATAAAAAAGAGACTATTGGTAGTGATAAGCGTAAGCAAACCATGAAAATCCAAAAAGGAATTACTTCAGAGTTGGCTAAAAAAGTAGTCCGCATTATTAAAGACAGCAAGATTAAAGTTCAGGCCAGTATTCAGGGTGATGCAGTTCGCGTAACAGGCACCAAGCGTGATGACCTGCAGGAAACGATGGCATTACTTAAGAAAGAAGTATCCGAGGCGCCATTAGGCTTTAATAACTTCCGTGACTAATGTAGCTGTGCCAGCTATTCACCCGGCAAGCCAAGAAGCCATTGAGCGCTTTTGTGATGCTTGTTGGTTGGAGGATGGCTTGGCACAAAATAGTTTGTCCGCCTATCGCCGAGATTTATTGCTCTTAGCCCAGTGGCTTCAACAGGATTCTGGAATAGATCTCTACTGCGTTACTGAAAAAGATCTCACTGCTTATATTGCGCATAGACGTGCTGATAAGGCAACAACGGCCAATCGTAGGCTGACTGTGTTTAAACGCTTTTATCGCCATGCCCTGCGCATGAATTTAGTTAAAAGTGATCCTTGCATTGGTTTGCGCACTGCAAAGCAAGCATTGCGTTTCCCCAAGACCTTAAGTGAGGATCAGGTGACAGCATTACTCAATGCACCCGATGTTGAAACTGCTCTGGGATTGCGAGATCGCACCATGTTGGAGTTGATGTACGCCAGTGGTTTACGTGTTTCCGAGATTGTGACTTTAAAGACAGTTGCTCTGGGCTTAAATGAAGGTGTCATCCGAGTGGTGAATGGCAAGGGTGGCAAAGAGCGTTTAGTACCATTTGGAGGAGAGGCGGGACAATGGTTAGGTCGCTATCTACAGGATGCCAGAACACCATTACTAGAAGATAAGACTTCTGACGCAGTCTTCATTGGGCGTCACACTGGCACAGGCCTGACTCGCCAAGCTTTTTGGGCCCTGATTAAGCGCTACGCCGTAATTGCAAATATTCCTGTAGCTCTATCCCCACACACTCTTCGCCATGCTTTTGCCACCCATTTACTTAACCATGGCGCTGATTTAAGGGTTGTGCAGCTTCTTTTAGGGCATGCTGATATCTCCACCACTCAGATTTATACCCACGTCGCCAGGGAGCGCCTCAAATCGATTCATCAGCAGCACCATCCTCGCGGTTAAGTTCTGGGCAAACTTTCTAATTAATCGGATCCGCATAATGAGCAATTTGGGGAAGTGGTTAAGATAGCGCTATGAATTACCCCCTAGAACTTCTAGTTATTCCTGCGGCCTACCTTATAGGCTCTATTTCATTTGCTGTGGTGGTGAGTAAGTGCATGCACTTACCTGACCCCCATTCTTACGGTTCAGGTAATCCCGGTGCCACCAATGTACTCAGAACCGGTAACAAGCTAGCAGCAGTACTTACTTTAATTGGCGATGCTCTGAAAGGCTACTTTGCTGTGATGTTGGCACGAATTCTCTTGGGAGATGCGTCATTATCATCAACACTTAATTCTTGGTTCTTGTGCGGGGTGGTGATTGCGGTCTTCTTGGGCCATTTATTTCCAATTTTCCATGGCTTTAAAGGGGGGAAGGGCGTTGCTACTGCCTGCGGTATTTTATTTGGTATTAACTGGATCTTAGGTGTGGCAACTCTGAGTACCTGGATCATTGTCGCGATATTCATGCGCTACTCTTCGCTTGCTGCACTAGCTGCTGCTGTATTTGGCCCCATCTACTTTATATTTCTGTTTGGTCTTCAGCCAATGGCGCTTGCTTTGGCATTAGTGTGCGCGCTGTTGATTTGGCGCCACCGCAGTAATATCCAAAATCTGATGAATGGCACCGAGTCACGCATTGGTTCGAAGAAAAAATCTGAAGTAGAGCAGTTATCAAAAGGACAAATATGACTATCGCCTATTGGTGCATTCTATTTATGGGCTTATTTCCGATCGTAGCAGCTGGGATTGCCAAAAAAGGATTTAAGGGTTACGACAACGGCATGCCGAGACAATGGCTAGCTCAGCAGACGGGCTTTCGGGCACGAGCTAATGCCGCTCAAGCAAATCTTTTTGAGTCTCTTCCCTTGTTCTTTGCCGCGGTAATCATCGCGTCTATAACTAATGCGCCACAAAACAGGGTTGATTTATTGGCAATGGGATTTGTGTTAGCACGCATTGCCTATTTGATTTGCTATGTTGCAAATTGGCCCACCACTAGATCGGTCATTTGGCTCCTTGGATTGGCTTGTGTAGTATCAATCTTCCTTCAGATCTAAGAAAATTATAGAGATAGCAATATTTATGGCCACTAGAAAAATTCCTGTGAAGGCTGCCTCTAATACTGCCGTTAAAAAATCTCCCAATATCAAGCCTGTTAAAACTGCCATATTAGACAAGAGTGATGCCGGCTTACCCTTATCCCTTGTTATTCGTAGACGTATCGAAGCCCAAAAAGCACGCTTTCATGCGAATGACAATATCTCTGCTTTCATCAAGCCTGGTGAACTCGAGGGCTTGGTAGATGAGGTCGCAGAAAAAATGCAAGCTGTATTGGAGAGCTTAGTCATTGATACTGATAGTGACCACAATACAAAAAATACCAGTCAACGTGTTGCAAAAATGTTTGTTAAAGAGGTCTTTAATGGCCGTTATGTTGAACAGCCCGCCTTAACTAAATTTCCTAATATTAGTCGCTTAAATGAGCTAATGATTATTGGGCCGATTACCGTACGTAGCGCTTGCTCTCATCACTTATGCCCCATCATGGGCCGCATTTGGATTGGTGTCTTGCCCAGCAAGGAATCCGCTCTCATTGGTTTATCGAAGTACTCACGCTTAACTGAATGGGTGATGTGTCGCCCACAAATTCAGGAAGAGGCGGTTGTGGAGTTGGCTGATATGCTCGAGAAAAAAATCAAGCCCGTTGGTGTGGCGATCGTCATGGACGCAGACCATTTTTGTATGCAGTGGCGGGGCGTAAAAGATCGCGATTCGAAGATGGTCAATAGTGTGATGCGTGGAGCCTTCTTAAAAGATCCTAATTTGCGTAGAGAGTTTTTATCACTCCTTGAGAGAAGATAGGGTCAGTACATGAGGGTCGAAAGCAGTTTTTTGATTGCTGCTACTTTGTTTGGATGCACTCTGTATCCCGACGTAAATCGAGATCCTGCTAAAAACAATAAAGCGACATTTCAGCGAGATGCGATAGATTGTGCGCAGTCTTACCCCGAATCTGGGTCGGGGGTGCACATCAAGCAACGAATCGGCTGCATGAATGTGAAGGGTTGGTATTAATCTGCAATCACCATTGCCTATAGATTTAGGGTAATTTAGCACTTTCTTCTTTGAGAACAATTCTCAAGTAAAAATTGATATAAATCAATAACTTGTGTGCGCAATGGTGAACTCATTTCTTCTGCTCTATGATCCATGCAGATACAAATTTTGTTCTACTTACCTTCTGGAGTTCATATGAAAAATAGTCGTCGCCAATTTATGATTTTGTCCGCTGCCGGTGCTTGCACATTAGCCTTGAATGGCAATGTGCAAGCTCAAGCCATGGTCGCTGAAACAGATCCACAAGCTTCTGCGCTGGGTTATAAAGCTGATGCCTCTAAAGTAGATAAGGCTAAGTACCCTAAATACGCTGCTGGCCAAGTATGTACCAATTGCGCTTTATTCCAAGGCAAGGCTGATGCTGCTGCTGGTGGTTGCTCATTGTTCGCTGGCAAGCAAGTTGCTGGTAAAGGTTGGTGCTCTGCTTACGCTAAGAAGGCTTAATACTTCATTTGCATTAATGTGATTGAAAGGCTGCTTCGGCAGCCTTTTTTATTGGGTGCGCGGATTTAACCCAATTCAATGCAGGTTTATGATTGCTCACGAATATCAATAGAAAAAGCATGAGACATCAATACAAAAACCTGCTCAAGCATTATTCATTTTGGTTGGGCGGTGATCAGCCGCACGTACCTTGGCTTGAGAGAATTCGATCAGTTCTAGGGGCTTTTATTGGCCTTATGTTAGTACTCACTACTGCCAAGTTCCTTGGTGAGCTTAGTGGACTTGATGAGTGGCTTATGGCGTCCTTGGGGGCAAGTGCATTACTCGTATTTGCCTTGCCAGGCAGTCCAATGGCTCAACCCTGGGCTGTAATTGCAGGTAATACCTTGTCTGCCTTAGTCGTTATTGCAACAATTCATTGGCTTGGTGAACCCTTATTGGCAATGCTTTTGGCTGCTAGCCTGTCTATTTTGGGGATGTTAATATTGTGTTGCTTGCACCCACCAGCTGCTGCGGTAGCTTTGATTGTGGTGCTCGGTCATGTCATGCATTACCGGTATGCTTTTTTCCCAGTGATGGTCGACTCAATATTACTGGTCATGGCTGGGGCTCTTTACAGCAATTTGACTGGTAAATGCTACCCCAATAAGTCCAGATTGAGCTCATAAAGCCTATAAAATCATCTTTTATTTACAAAAAGCATAAAAGCTTTGCCAGCTCAGCTTATGACCAACGCAAGTTCTGATCTTCCAGCCATACCGGTTATTCCAGTTATTCCAGTCATTCTGTGCGGAGGCTCTGGGACACGCCTTTGGCCACTGTCAAGATCCGGCTTTCCAAAGCAGTTTTTAGTGCTGTCAGGGGATGATTCGGTAAAGAGCTTATTTCAGCAGGCGGTAGAGCGATTAAATACGCTTGGAGTGAGTAATGCTTCCTCTGGTATTGAAATTGGCAAAACACTAATTGTGACAAATGAAGAGCATCGCTTTTTAGTCACCGATCAATTACGTGAATTACCGCAAGTTCAAGCGGTACTTTTGCTCGAGCCTGTTGGCCGCAATACTGCTCCGGCACTTACCTTAGCTGCGCTTCATGCAAGCGAGCAGGGTGGTGAAAATATTCAAAGACTAACTGGTACAGAATCAGACCCTATTCTGGTGATTACGCCCGCGGATCAAACCATTCAGAATGGCGTTGCATTTACCAAGGCCTTGCAGGAATGTGTCAGGGTTATTGCAGTCGATAATAGTAAAAACACCATTGCGATCCTGGGTATCACTCCAACTGCCCCAGAGACAGGTTACGGCTATATTAAGAAGGGTGGCGCTCAAGGTGCCAATGGTGAATTTGCTGTAGAGCAGTTTGCTGAGAAGCCGGATGCCCAGACCGCTCAATCCTATGTGGAGAATGGCAATTACTTTTGGAATAGCGGCATGTTTGTTTTGCGAGCCAGCACTTGGCTCGCCGCCCTGAAAGAATTTCGCCACGATATGTTTGGCGCTACTGAAACTGCATGGGTGAAAAGGGCTGTTGACCAATCTGGTGATGCAGAATTTATTCGTCCTGATAAAGAGCTATTTAAATCCATCCCAAGTGAATCGATTGACTACGCCGTGATTGAAAAATGTCCGGGCAGTAAATTCCAGATAAAGATGGTTGAGCTCAATGCTGGCTGGAATGATTTAGGTGCCTGGGATGCAGTCTGGCAAGTTGGTAAAAAAGATGAGCGCGGCAATGTCACTAGTGGTGATACCTTGCTCAGTAATGCCAACAACTCATTAGTACATGCCACCAGTCGTTTGGTGGGTGCAGTAGGTATTGATAACTTGGTCATCATTGAAACCGCTGATGCAGTTTTAGTTGCTGATAGGGCTAATAGCCAAGACGTTAAAAGTGTCGTCAATCAATTAGAGCAACAACAGCGTGAAGAGAAGAATTTACATCGCAAGGTTGCTAGACCTTGGGGTTGGTATGACAGTGTTGATGAAGGCGAGCGCTTTAAGGTGAAGCGTATTCAGGTAAAACCAGGCGCTAGTTTGTCATTACAGATGCATCACCATCGTGCTGAGCATTGGATTGTGGTTAAAGGCACAGCTGAAATTACGAACGGCGATAAGGTCATCATCTTGACTGAGAATCAAAGTACTTATATCCCTCAGGGAGAAACACATCGTTTGGCAAATCCTGGAAAAACACCCCTAGAAATTATTGAGGTGCAGTCTGGTAGTTACTTGGGTGAGGATGACATTGTGCGTTTTGAAGATAACTATGGACGCTCTCAATCATGAGCGATGCTGAACACGCGATGAATCAGTCCAACACTAAAAATAAGCGTACCGCATTAATTTGTGGAGTAAGCGGTCAGGATGGCAGTTACTTGGCACAATTTCTTTTGCAAAAAGGCTATACAGTTTTTGGTACTTCCAGGGATGTGCAGGGTTCTTCGTTCTCGAATCTTCAAAAACTCGGGATTAAAGATCACATTACTTATATCTCGATGGTTCCGGAAGATTTCCGCAGTGTCTTGGTGGCCTTGAGAAAAAGCAATCCAGACGAGATTTATTACTTAGCGGGCCAGTCTTCCGTAGGCCTCTCTTTCGAACAACCTGCAGAAACCATTCAGAGTATTACCTTGGGAACTTTGAATATTCTTGAAGGTTGTCGCATGATGGATAAACCAATCAAAATCTATCACGCAGGTTCAGGAGAGTGTTTTGGTGATATGCATGGCACGCCTGCCAATGAAGCAGCACCTTTTTACCCAATGAGCCCTTATGCGGTGGCTAAGACATCGGCGTATTGGTTAGTAAATAACTATCGTGATGCTTATGGTTTATTTGCTTGTACAGGCATTCTTTTTAATCATGAATCTCCCTTACGTCCAGAGCGCTTTGTAACTCAAAAAATTATTCGAGCAGTCAAGCGCATATCCGAAGGCAGTGTGGAAAAGTTAAAACTAGGTCGCTTAGATATCGCAAGAGATTGGGGTTGGGCACCAGAATATGTTGAAGCCATGTGGTTAATGCTGCAGCAAGACAAACCACAAGACTTTGTTATCGCTACCGGTACAACCATCACTCTAGAAGAGTTTGTGAAAACTGCATTTGATCAAGCGAGTCTCAATTGGAAAGATCACGTCATTCAGGACCCTAGTTTGTTTCGTCCTACAGACCTTGCGATTGGTCGCGCCGATCCTAGTAAGGCGCATAAGGCACTCGCTTGGGAAGCTTCAACTAAAGGCATTGAGGTTGTTAAAAAAATGTACCAATCTTTATAACCAATTTATATATAAAGTTAATTAGCCAAAACGAATTTGGTCAAAATAAATATGAAAAATAATCAAAAAGTTGCACTTATTACAGGCATTACTGGACAGGATGGCTCCTATCTTGCCGAGTTCCTTTTGGAAAAGGGGTACATCGTTCACGGTATCAAGCGCCGCGCATCCTCCTTTAATACTGAGCGAATTGATCATCTCTATCAAGACCCTCATGTTAATCACCCTGATTTAATTCTTCACTATGGTGATTTAACAGATACAAGTAACTTGGTTCGTATCATTCAAGAATGCCAGCCTGATGAAATTTATAATTTGGGCGCACAGTCTCATGTAGCGGTTTCTTTTGAATCTCCTGAATACACGGCAGACGTTGATGCCATGGGTCCATTGCGTATGCTCGAGGCTATTCGTATCTTAGGACTTGAGAAGAAAACACGCTTTTATCAAGCTTCTACTTCAGAGCTCTATGGTTTGGTGCAAGAAATCCCTCAAAAAGAAACTACGCCTTTCTATCCGAGAAGTCCTTATGCGGTAGCAAAAATGTATGCCTACTGGATCACAGTCAATTACCGTGAAGCCTATGGCATATATGCTTGTAATGGCATTCTCTTTAATCATGAATCCAAGCGCCGTGGCGAAACCTTTGTTACTCGCAAAGTAACACGTGGGCTTGCCAATATTGCCCAAGGTCTTGAGAAGTGTTTATTCATGGGTAATATCGATGCACTAAGGGATTGGGGTCATGCTAAAGACTACGTACGCATGCAATGGCTCATGCTTCAGCAAGACAAGCCAGAAGACTTTGTAATTGCTACTGGCGTGCAGTTCACCGTTCGAGAATTTATTATCCGTAGTGCTAAACAGCTAGGTATTACCCTGAAGTTCGAGGGCACTGCCGAAAATGAAAAAGCTATTGTTGCGGCAATTGATGGTGACAAGGCTCCAGCCCTTAAAGTGGGTGATGTCATATTGCAAATTGATCCACGCTACTATCGCCCAACAGAGGTAGAGACTCTCTTAGGTGACCCAAGCAAGGCAAAAGCCAAATTAGGCTGGGTTCCAGAGATCACCCTTGATGAAATGATTGTGGAGATGGTAGCCAATGATCTTGAACAGGCTAAGCAACACGCCCTGCTTCAAAAGCATGGTTACTCAGTATCAGTGGGAAAAGAGAATTAATTCAATGTCTTTGGATTTAAAACAAAAGATCTACGTTGCCGGCCACCGCGGTATGGTTGGCTCTGCGATCGTACGCCATCTGCAGGAGAAGGGTTATACCAATATCGTTACCCGAACCCATGCAGAGCTAGACCTCACTAATCAAGCAGACGTTAAATCTTTTTTTGAAAACGAAAAGCCTGATCAGGTTTATTTAGCTGCCGCTAGAGTGGGGGGTATTCATGCGAATAATACCTATCCAGCAGAATTTATCTACGACAACTTGATGGTTCAAAATAATGTAATTCATCAGGCTTTTCTAGGTGGCGTAAAGAAGTTATTGTTTTTAGGCTCAAGCTGTATTTATCCAAAGTTGGCATCTCAACCAATGAGTGAGGATGCGCTCCTAACCGGAAAATTGGAATCAACAAACGAGCCTTATGCTATTGCCAAAATTGCTGGTGTCAAAATGTGCGAAAGCTATAACCGCCAGTATGGTCAAAGCCATGGAATAGACTACCGCTCAGTAATGCCTACCAACTTATATGGGCCTGGCGATAACTATCATCCCGAAAATAGCCATGTTATTCCTGCATTGATTAGGAGATTTCATGAGGCAAAGGTGAATAATCTTCCCGAGGTAGTGATCTGGGGAACCGGAACTCCTAGGAGAGAATTTCTCTATGTCGATGATATGGCAACTGCTTCAGTATTCGTGATGGATCTAGAAAAGGGAATTTATGACTACCATAGCAATCCAATGGAGAGTCACATTAATGTGGGCTTTGGTAGTGATGTCACGATTGCAGAGTTAGCGCATCAAGTGGCAAATGCAATTGGTTATCAGGGCAAGATTAGCTTTGATTCTACTAAGCCAGATGGCGCGCCACGCAAGTGGATGGATTCAACAAAATTAAATCATCTGGGCTGGTCGCCAAAGACAGACTTATTAAATGGGTTGAGGTTGGCTTATCAGGAATTTTCCTCCCGCGCATGAGTAAATTAAGTCATGGAATGATTGGGCATATCAGCACTTGATATGGTTCAAAACTACTTTTCGGTACGAGGGCATTCAGATTTCCAGGTAATACGGATGCCAAATGGGGATATTCATAAGCTGGCCCATGGACAAAATAGAGGGCGCCTAAGGGCGCAATGTGAAAAGCAAAAAAACTTTATCTTAGAAAATACTGAGTTCATCGTATGCCCCATTCTTGGTGAATTTGAGTCAGAAGATGTTTATGGATTTACGATGCCATTTTGTCGTGGCGAGGTAGCCCCAGAGTTTATTGATAGGGCTAGTCCGAGAAAAATACGAAGTTTCATTCAGCGATTAATCGCATTGGTAGAAAATTTTATTGATCATTCTGAGATTCAATCGATCGATGGAAAACAACTCATAAATAAAAGCCTGTCCGTAAAATGTGCTACAAAGCAAAATCCCTTAGTTCCGATTTGCACAATGGAATTGATAGATAGCCATATTGAATCAATAAAAGAGCGTAAAATTTTTGAGCTTCCCATTGGTAAATGTCATGGCGATTTAACCTTGTCAAATATTATTTTTGATGATGCAAATGATCAATACTTCTTGATTGACTTTTTGGATGCCTACTTGGATAGTCCAATTTTAGATTTAGTTAAGATATCTCAAGAAACGCAATTGCTTTGGACATCAAAATTAATGAGGCAGACCCATGATTCTACGAAATACAGAATTGCAATGACTGCAATTAATAGTGAGATTCAAAAGCACTTTTCAAAATATGAGTGGTATAGAAGCCACCAATCAATTTTTGAGTTTCAAAACTTAATTCGTATTCTTCCCTATGCCAGGGATCCAGTCATTATTCAGGTGATAATGGATCGCCTGCGTGTTTTAATTAAGTCATAAATATTCGGAGTATTCTGATGAAACTAATTCTTCCTGTTGCTGGATCATCCACGCGTTACCCTTGGCTACGCCCAAAATGGTTATTAACCCATCCCAACGGAAACCTAATGTTTCATGAGGCTATCTTGGGGTTAGATTTACAGCAAACGGATGAAATTATTCTTGTGTGTCGCGAGGATCACTATCAGAAATTTGAGGTTGAAGAGGTTATTCGTCGACAATTTGCAATTTCTCCAATAAAGGTGCCTTATAGAATTATTCAGGTGGCGCCTACACAGTCACAGCCTGAAACTGTTTATGCCGCGATCAAAAAAGGTGAAATATCCGGACCGATTTATATTAAAGATTCAGATAACTACTTTACTGATGTAGTTAGACCTGGAAATAGAGTTGCATCAATAAACTTAAGCCAACTTAGTTATGTAGATGCTGCCAATAAAAGCTACGTTGAGTTGGATCAACAGGATCAAGTTATTAATATTGTTGAGAAGCACGTAATAAGCAATACATTTTGCGTTGGCGGATATTCTTTCTTGGATGCGAATCAATTTGCCCAGACATTTGAATGCCTCAAAAATAACTCTAATCTTTATATTTCCCACATTATTTTTAAGTTGTTAATGGACGAAGTTCCTTTTGAAAATAGCAATGTTTTGCAGTTTATAGATTGGGGCACACTTAAGGAGTGGAATCGCTTCCGCAAGGAATATGCAACTCTATTTATTGATATTGATGGCTGTATTGTGAAAAACTCCGGTCAATTTTTCAGTCCAACCTGGGGTGAAACCCAATCTATTCCCGAAAATGTCGAATATATAAATCGTTTATACGATAGTGGGAAAGCTCATATCGTGTTGTCGACGTCGCGATCACAGCTATTTGCAGATGCTACGCGAAAACAGCTCGAGGCTATTGGCCTCCGATTTCATGACATCATTTTTAATTTGCCACATGCAAAGAGAATTTTAATAAATGACTACAGCGGATCCAATCCATACCCATCTGCTATTGCGATCAATTTAGACCGGGATAGTCAAAAATTACCACATCTTTTAGCATCAATATTTGAGTAAGAAAATCTATGAAGAAAATCGCTATAACAGGAGGCGCTGGATTTGTTGGCTCTCAACTGGGTCATGCACTAGATAGGCTTGGTTACGAAGTGGTTCTCATTGACAATATGAGCCATGGGCATCTTGATAATTTAATTATTGATGGAAAGCCATTTGGCACATTTTTGTGCAAAGATATTCGCGACCAAGATATAAGTCAAGTCTTTACAGGTTGCGACGTTGTTATTCACCTTGCTGGGATTTCTGCATTACCAGTTTGCCAATCAAGGCCACAATATGCTCTGGATGTAAATACATCTGGTACTGCAAATGTTCTGGAGGCCTCTCGACTTGCTAACGTTAAAAAGATTCTTTTTTCTTCGACCTCGGCGGTTTATGAAAATAACTCAACACTACCCTTTTTAGAAGCGGATATAGTTTGCCCTGATTTGATCTATTCCTTGTCCAAATGGCAGGCGGAGCAAATTTGTCATGCCTATATGAAAAACTACAAGCTGAATATAGGTATTTGTCGTTTTTTTAATGTTTATGGACCACATCAAGATTTTAAGCGTGCCTCGCCACCATTTACGAGTTACTTAGCAAGGGAGTTGGCTGCTAACCGAGTTCCCACTTTATTTAATAAGACTAATGTGAAGCGAGACTACATTCATGTTACTGATGTAATTTCTTTGCTCATTAAAATGATTGAATCCGAGAATTCAATGCAAGCAAATATTTATAATATTTGTACGGGTGAGGGGTACTCTGTTCTTGAAATTTATAAAAAATTTCTCAAGATTAGTGGTAAATCAATTGAACCTAAATATGCTGATCCTGCAAAATTTTGGGAGTCATATCAGTCTTTGTCTGAATCAGACTTCCCACTAAATTCAGTCCGAGTTGAGAAAGAAGTTTACAAAGAAAGCGTTGGCGCCAACCTAAAAGCCAGGAAGGACTTCAACTGGGTTCCAAAGATAGCCTTAACTGAGGGATTGCAATCGGTTTATGACTATGCAAAATCACATTTGGGTGCTCATAAATGAAAATTGGTTTGATTATTCAAGGGCCAATTACTACGTATGGTAATGGGCCTAATAATGCCCCTATGGGATTTGATGCAAAAAATTGCATTAATTCCAATATCAATAAATTTACACCCCTAGTAGATCAAATCGTGATCAGCACATGGACGGGTAACGGCTTATCTCCAGGCGAATTTGGCCATAGCGTACATATTCTTGAAAATACGCCAATCACAGATTGGGATTATGACAATCAAAGAAAGCAGTTTTATTCGACCAGTCAAGCAGTAGATTGGCTTGCCAAAAATACTAGCTGTACCCATGTAATCAAAATAAGGACCGATCAAGATTTTCCAGTGGAGCTCATTGATTGGGTTTATGAACTATATCAATTACAATCTGGAGCGATACCAGGTCAATCTGGGCCAATTGTATTTTCAGAAGGCATTAAGCAAGAAAATTTTTATATCGGCGACTTCATCTTTATAGCTGCAATTGATGATATGAAAAATCTCTGCAATGCCGTATTGAATGAGGGTAAGCAGTTACATCCAATTAATGCAAACGACTATGTTTTAAAGTTCATTGGTCATATCATTCCAACTTCAGGGGTAGGTGGGGCAATAATCAATTCAATTGCTTTGGCAAAAAACCATCGTAATTTTCAAAATCTTTGGATTAGTGTATTAAAAAATCGCATTACTGTTTTACCAAAAGAGATTTACTCAAAAATTATATGGCGAGGTAAGCCTATGCTGGAGGTATTGCCATCTTTGGAGACCGCATTTTATTTTCATGGCGACATTCAGGCGGTTATTCGCAATGATCAGGAGTGGTCTACTATAGTTAATTGTAGTGAGCGCAGTTTAATAAGAATGTTTCGCCTTTTTCGAAAGCAATGGTCTCGCTATATCAAAACCTACTATCAATATCGTCGATCGCAAGTTAAAACAGGATTGGCAAATAATTCGTGAAAATAATTGCTCACCGCGGTCTTTGGCATAAGCCTGAAGAGAAAAATACTCTAGAGGCCTTTAGGAGCGCTCTTCAAAATGGTTTTGGTATCGAAACAGACTTTAGAGATTGCAACGGCAAATTAGTTATCAGTCACGATCCGGCCTCAACTGACTCTATTGAGGCAAAAACCTTCTTTGATTTATGTAATCAATACCCCAATACGGATCCTCATGCCATCAATATCAAATGTGATGGTTTGCAAATATTACTTGCCCCGCACCTTCTTGCATGGGGCCATGATCGATATTTCGTATTTGACATGTCGGTACCGGACTACTTAGGCTACTTCAAGCAAAATATGAATACATTTACGCGGGTTAGTGAGTATGAGGCTTATCAAGATTTTGATGGAAGGGCTACTGGAGTTTGGTTGGATGCTTTTAATTCTGAGTGGTATGGAGTTGAAGAGATTAAGCATTACCTAGCACTGGGAAAATCAGTGGCAATCGTATCTCCGGAGCTTCATGGTAGGGATCATCGTGCGCTTTGGGCAGAGATTAAATCCTTGTACACTAACGAAATGTCCATAATGCTTTGCACGGATTTTCCACTAGAGGCAAAAAGATATTTTTATGACTAAAATTAAGTGTATTGTTTTTGATATGGATGGTGTCTTAATAGATGCCAAAGATTGGCACTATGAAGCCTTAAATAAGGCTCTAGCCATATTCGGTTTTGAAATCTCAAGACATGACCATTTAGTTACTTATGATGGCCTGCCAACGAAGAAAAAACTTGAAATTTTGAGTTCGCATTCACAATTGCCAAAGCAATTGCATGGCTTTATTAATGATCTGAAGCAAGTCTTTACCATGGATATCACGATGACAAAATGTGCCCCTACATTTTGTCATGAGTATGCTATTTCAAGATTAAAGAGGGATGGGTATCGGATGGCGGTTTGCTCAAACTCTATACGAGATACCATTACCTCGATGTTGTCTAAAGCAGCTTTAATTGATTACTTTGATTTTTATTTATCCAATCAGGACGTTAGTAAATCAAAGCCTGATCCCGAAATTTATTTAAAGGCTATCGAACGTTTTGGAGTTCTTCCAACTGAGTGCCTGGTATTGGAAGACAATGCTAACGGTATTCGTGCCGCTAAGGATGCTGGGGCTCATGTGATGAAGATCGATCAAGTCACTGATGTGAATTACTCCAACATTATGAAATATATTCAAAAGATTGAGGCGACCTCATGATCAATGTACTCATTCCACTCAGCGGTGGCTCCAAGTTCTTTGATGCTGAAGAGTATTTCTACCCAAAAATGCTGATTGAAATCATGGGTAAGCCCATGATTCAACTTGCCGTTGAAAATCTTCAGACAATGCAGCAAGATTTGCAGTTCATTTTTGTGGTTAAAAAAAGTGACTGCATTAAATTTCACCTCGACGACACCCTTCGTCTTTTGACCGACGAGAAGTGCAAGATTGTTGTTCTTGATGAAGAGACTAAGGGTGCCGCCTGTAGTGCTCTAATGGCTATCGATGCCATCAACAATGAGGATCCTCTGGTGATCGCCAACTTTGATCAGGTGATTGATTGCAACCTTTCTGAGTTATATGATCAATTTCATCGCTCGGGAAGTGATGCAGGGTGCTTAATTTTTAGTACTACCCATCCACGATGGTCATTTGTCTTACTAGATGAGAATGATTATGTTTTAGAGACCGCAGAAAAGAGGCCTTTGAGTCGAAATGCGATTGCCGGCTTTTATTACTACAAGCAAGGTAAAGATTTTGTTGGAGCCGCCAAGTCCATGATTTTAAAATCTTGCTCTAATGCAGAAATATTTTATATTTCTCCAACATTTAATGAATTGATTCTACAAAACAAGAGCATCAAGGCATTACGTATTCCAAACGAAAAATATCATAGCTTCTATACACCTCAAAAAATTGAAGAGTACGAGAAGGATTTATGAAAAAATATCAACTAAATGATATGACTAAGGGGTGGTTTGTAGGTGACTTCTCCCCAACCATTATTAAAACTCAAGAGGTTGAGGTGGGCGTTAAGCAGTATCGCAAGAACGAATATGAAGAAACGCACCACCATAAAATTGCCACTGAAATTACGGTAATTGTCTCTGGAAAAGTTCGTATGAATGGTGAGCTTTATAGTGCCGGCGATATCATCGTGATTGAGCCAGGAGAGGCTACCGACTTTGAAGTTTTGGAAGATGTCACTACGGTGGTTGTGAAATACCCTGGTGCGCAAAACGATAAATATATGGGTGAGCCAAGTTGAACATTGTGATTCCTATGGCAGGATTGGGTTCTCGCTTTACAAGTGCAGGATATAAGTCCCCAAAACCATTAATTGATGTTTCCGGAAAGCCCATGATTGTGCGGGTGATGGAAAATCTGAGGCAACCTGGAGCAACATTCACTTTATTGGCGAGAAAAGAGCATATCGATAGCAATAAAGAGCTTGTCGCCCAAATCCAGTCAGACTTCAATGCCGTATTTGTTCCTATTGATAAGCTTACCGAGGGTACCGCCTGTACTGTTTTATTTGCGCGATCTCATCTTGAGCCTAATGAGGAAGTGGTTATTGCTAATTCCGATCAAATTATTGATGACTGCTTTACTCAGTTTTTAGAAGACGCTAAGGCAAGGGATCTTGATGGATCCATTTTGACTTTTATTGATGCAGAATTAAACCCTAAATGGTCTTTTGCAAAAATTGACGCCGAGGGTTTGGTTACCGAGGTGCAAGAAAAAAAAGCGATCTCTGAATTTGCCACCGTGGGTATTTATTACTTCAAGCGTGCTGATGAGCTAGTTGATGGCATCATTCAGATGATCATTGAGAATGACCGGATTAATAATGAATTCTATACATGCCCTGTCTATAACTACCTTATTCGTCAAAGAAAAAAGGTGGGTATTTTTAATATCGAGCAATCCCAAATGCATGGAATTGGCACTCCAGAGGACTTAAACGCTTATCTAAAGTTAATTCAGAGTTAGTACCCTCTATGGGCGCTGTTTCATCCTTCCTTAAACCGCTTAAAGAAAATATTAAATATCGTCTACGGTGGCGATATTTATGGAAAGAATGGTTTTTAGGGCGCCATGCATGCCTTGGTTATGACGTTTTAAAGCATTTTGATAATTTACCGATAGAGGTTAACTTTCAAAAAGGTCGTGCAGATCTTTTATTGAGTTATTGGGGCGATAAAGCACTTCTTCCGAAAAGCAGTCTTTTAGCTTCGTTTATGGCTAGAAAAGATGTATTGCCGCTCATTCGTCAGTTGGAATTTTTCGACTGCCTCCCAAAAAATCCCCCGAAGTTCATCTTTATGGATTCATTTTCGGAATTAACAGACCAGCTCTTTTTTGATAGGGTCGAGGGCTGGAGGTTTGCCTGTGGGTATAGTGATATTGAGCAGAACGAAGATTTCAATACTGCATATGCAGGTATGGGCTTGCTGCGTACGGAAGACATTGAGAAGTACTACATAAAATTATTTAGCTTATTTGAGAATCGATGGGGTAAAGTTCCAATATATTTCCTTCACTTTCCAATTGCCCTAGAAAAGCGCAATATTTTTAAGACAAGATACAGTGCGATTATGATGGCGATCGATACAATATCTAAATGTCAGGGGCATATCTATTCCGTAAAAATAGATGAAAGTAAGGTTACTCATCCTAGTGATTTGTCTGATGCTTTAAAAGATTTTCCATATCATTATGATCGTAATACATACTTTGAGTTTGCTAAATTGATTGATTTAAACTGATTCACAATTTTGCGAGATTAGCGAAAACTATTGCAGGGAATTACTATGAGCCTATACCAATTCATTAGAAAAAATACTCCTAAAGAATTAAGAAAAAAGTTAGATGCTTTCACTTACAACTTATCTCAAAAAAAATGGGAGGGCAAGAAATTAATTTGTCCCTGCTGCAATAGTAAATTAAAAGGTTTTTTACAGCTGCAGGATGTTTGCGATGGAGTTTTTTATACCCCGGTTACTCTTGATGGTGTTGAGTATCCCGTGACCTCTTATGAAACTTTTAATTGCGATCAATTTCTTTGTCCAGTTTGTTCTGCAACTGATAGGGGTCGCCTTTATACTCTTTTTGTGCAAAAGAAGATTTTGAGTAATTCAACCGCAAAATTTAAGATCATTCACTTTGCTCCCGATAATGGATTGCGCGAGTATCTACAAAAGCAATCCAATATTGAATATGTATCATCCGATTTTAATTTTGGAGGCGTAGATTTACATCTAGATCTGCGCGATATGCAATCAATAGCAGACAATAGCCTTGATTCTTTTATTTGCTCTCATATTCTTGAGCATATTGTGGAGGATGATCTTGCAGTTAGCGAGTTACATAGAGTTTTGAAACCTGGGTCTTGGGGGATATTGATGGCTCCAATCTTGCTTGGGTTATCAAAAACGCATGAAGACCCAAAAATAAAAACTAAGGAAGATCGAATTAGAGCTTACGGAATGGAAGATCATGTTCGCATGTACTCAAAATCGGATTTTATTAAGAAAATTTCAAAGCCTGGATTCCTAGTTCATCAAATCGGGAAAGATTATTTTGATTTTCCTTTGGGCGATTATGGCGTTTCTGAACAAAGCATTCTTTATGTTGTGGAAAAACCAGTTGCTCTATAACACTTCATCCAAATATTACTTTGATCACAAATAAGATGAGTATATTTTCAGATGCAGGGGAGGCTCCGGGTATCAGTGTATGCATTACAACATACAACCACTCTCAATTTATAGAGCAAACTCTTCAAAGTGTTCTATCACAGAAAATTGACTGCCCGTTGGAAATCGTCATTGCCGATGATTGCTCTAAGGATAGCACTAGAGAAATTCTTTCTAGATATCAGATGCAATGCCCCGGCTTAATTAAAACTATTTTCAATGAAAAAAATATCGGCGCTACTAAAAATACAGTCAATATCTTGAGTTATGCTAGCGGGAAATACATTGCATTGCTAGATGGGGATGACTATTGGACAAATAGTCATAAGCTTCAAAAGCAATATGATTTTTTGGAGTCAAATGATGATTGTGTAATGTGTTTTCATGCTGTGGATACTCATACTAGAGAAATGAAAATTATCGAACATTTCTTGCCTGTTCCAAAATTTAGAAGAGATCGATCAGAGATGATGGATTTAATTAATTTTGATAGTTTCATGCCAACTAGTTCTATTGTTTTTAGAAATCACATAGTGAGCTCTTTTCCGCCTGAGTACTATGCCACTAGGGGAATTAATGACTGGCCTTTAAATGTTTTGCTTACAGAGCATGGCTCAATTGGCTATATTGATGAGTCAATGGGGGTATATCGACAAGCCTCAAGCATCAATGCATTTACTTTTAAGCCTGTTGAGAAAATTTTAAAGAATGCAATTGTCTTAAATAAGCAATTTAATCGATATTTCAAATCACGCCATCAAGAAATCTTTTACAGAAAAATTTCAAGTTATTATCTAGAACTTTCCAAATATTATCTCCGTATTGGTGATGTTCATTATTCCAAAAAATATTTGAAATGTGCAAATTATTATGGGCTGCATCTAAAAAGAAGTATTAAGTTATATGGGTATTATTTTCCTTTGCTCACAATTAAAAATGCTTTCAAAAGTTTTTTTAAAGTTTAATCTATTGATGCCTTTATTTTCGGAATTGAAAGCAACCGCAACCGTAGACTTGATCGGCCGTGTCTTTTTCACCTGCCTGAGGTATGAAGTTTCCAGCATCATTAATATAGGCGAAATTTATTAATTTAAGCTCTGAAAAATAGGACAAAATTTGTTCATAGGTGTAGATACGGTGGGCGTTATATTGAATGACAGCACTCTCACCTAGAGGCACAACAAATAATAAGTTTCCGTCTTTTCCAAGCACGCGCTTTAATTCCGCAATTGCCCTGAGGTCACCTTCAGGATCTAGCGGATCGCCATAACGTTCTAATCCAATATGTTCGATGACGTGCATACATGAAAGTGAGCTCACAGAGTCGTCAGGGAAGGGTAGGTTCATTAAATCCGCCTTATCAGATCTCAACCCCGACAAATTAAGCTCTGCTGGTCGATAGTCGTAAAAGCGAATGGGTATAAAAGCTGAAACCAAAGAAACAAATCTCAAACAAGAGGAAATATCAATATGAAACTCTGGCTTGGTTTGAGCTAATACCCTGGCAGCCCAAGCGGTATGAAATAAGTAGTGTGTATCAAACCCCGTGGTAGAGGTTGCATCATTTAAACAAGGATACCGATCTTCCCACTTCATGGAGAAACGACCATCTTCTAGCAAGTCTTTCTTCGTATTGAAGTTTTTTGCAAATTTTGCTTTTCTAAGATATTTTTTTAGAAGTCCCATTTTGGTCAATTTTTCTTTGGAAGGTTAAAGGGTTGCATCGGGATAATTGGCGCTCCAAATAGCCTCCTGCGTCTTGAGTTCAGAAGCAATTTTATATTTAGAGAGCTTTCTTTTGAATTTTGCAATTAACCCTTTTGATTGGTAGCCACATGGATAGACTTTAGCATTACGTTTCTTCCAGTTTTTCACTGTCCACCAGGGATGCTCCCAGGCTTGGCCAAGACTTCTAAACCCATCAAGCTTATCGAACCACAATATTCCTAGGTCACGATGATTAATTAAATAGAGATGATTCTCCACCACGAATTTATGAGTCAACACTGTATTGGCAGAGCGCTCAAGTGTAGAGCGATAGAGGGCATAGAGCTCTGCTTCGGCGCAATATAAATCCGGCAGGAGTGGTGAGTCTTGAAAGTTTCTGGTGAGCTCTTGATCGGCTATGGACATATTCATCATCTGAGAGTAATTAAATCCTTCATCCCCCCAGAGCCTGATCATTTCATCGATATGCCCAAATGCAAATAAATCCGGAATGGTTGAAAAAGTATCTGGATCAATTGAGATGTTTCTAAATGCTGGCAGAACAATGCGTGACTTAGTATTGGGAGGGGGCTGAAAATTAGCCCATATCAGTAATTGCTTGATTGAGATTGTGGTGGGGAGCATATCACTGCGCCACTTAAGCACATAGTCACACCCTGCAGTTTTTACCGCTTGTAACCCTCTTGCGGTTGAAAGTCTTTGGTAGTTTCTGTGCGTATGACCTAGCGCATGAGGGGGTGAGTTTCTTATTACTTCAAAGTTGCCTGAGGGAGCAATTTTGGCATCATCCCAAGTTGATAGCACTGTGTAGTCAAAGAGTTTCGGAAGCTCCTCAAGAACAAGATTAGTCCCTCTGCGAATATCGCCTTGAATAATACAACCAACTTTCATTCTAATATCATATGTGTTTATTGAGCAATTGCCTAATTTATTATCTATTAATATTGACATTCATTGCTAGTGGCTAATGAGCCCTAAGAGGGGTGACGCTGGCGTACTCCTTAGGCCTTAGTTAGCTGTATAATAATGGCATGAATATATTGCTGACCAACGTCGCCGGTTATATCGCTAGCCACACTGCAGTTGTTCTAGCTCAAGCTGGACGGGAGACAACCTTATTCGATAATTTTTCCAATAGCAGTCTATCGGCAATTCAAGGTATTGAGCGAATTACCGACAAAGCTATGAATTTCATTGAAGGCGATGTTCGCGATACAAAATTATTATCAGAGGTCATACGCAAAAATAAAATTGAAGCAGTTTTTCATTTTGCAGGCTTAAAATCAGTCGGGGGAGTCAGTCATTAAGCCCATTCCATATTATGCTAATAATTTCTAAGGGGCGATTAGTTTGGTTGAGGCAATGGACTCTATAGGTATTAAGAAATTGATTTTTAGCTCAAGCGCCACTGTTTATGGAGAGCCAGATTATTTGCCCTATGACGAGCTACATCCAACTAAACCAACTAATCCTTACGATAAGACTAAGCTTCAGATCGAGGAAATGTTGCGCGATATCGCAAGGTCGGATAATGATTGGAGTATCGTATGTTTGCGTTACTTTAATCGAGCAGGCGCTCATCCATCAGCGCTCATTGGTGAGAATCCCAGGGGAGCGCTAAATAACCCTATGCCATATATTATCGGGGTGGCCGGGGGGCAATATCCTGAATTAAGTATTTTTGGTAATGACTATGGCATTAAGGATGGTACTGGTGAGCGAGATTATATTCATGTCATGGATCTGGCAGAGGGTCATCAGGCTGCTTTAGATATTCTGAAACCAAATATTGGTTGGCAGGCTATAAATTTAGAGTCTGGTAAGGCATACAGTGTCCTGGAAATCATTAGTGCATTCGAAAATGCCAGCGGAAAGTTGATCTTAAAAAAATATGTTGCAAGGCGATCTGGTGATCTGGCAATCTGTTTTGCAAATGTGAATAAGGCAAAGTTGTTGTTGGGTTGGAGTCCAACACGATCCTTAGTTGATATATGTGAAGGTACGTGGATCTTTGAACAAAAATTGCTGGGTTAGATAGTTATGCAATTAAGAGACTCCAATCTGAAGTTAGCCTTGAAAAACCTATTTTTATCAAAGAGAGAAAATTGTATAGTGCTTGAGCCACATATGGGTCTTGGAGATGCTCTCATTAATTTAAGCTTGGTTAAGGTCATTGCCACTCAAAGTCCTAGCTCTATTTTTTATTATTCATGTCTACCAAATTATTACCAGTCTGTGGCGTGGATGCTGCGTGACTTAAATAATGTATTTCCATTGGTTGTGGCTAGTGGACGCGAGGCACGTCAGTATGCACAGTTTAAAAACGCACAGTATTTTCCAATAGGGGTGGTCAATGTAGACATTAAAAAATTTGATGAATCATTTTATGCTCAGCATCAAGTCCCCTTTTATTTGCGCTGGGCTCTATCAAGCACTCCCCCAGGGCCAAACTCACAAGAATTATTTTATAGGCTGAATCCAAAAAATCTTCCGTTTATATTGGTATGTAAACAAGATTCGAGCGGTCACATTCATGATTTGAATATTGCGAATCCTTTAAATCTATCGACCATTGAGGTTAGGCCACTAACGAATAATATTTTTGATTGGGCCCATTTGCTTTCGAAGGCCACAGAAATTCACACGATTGATACCGCATTTATTCATTTTGTTGAAAATACACTGTCTGCGGATACTAAACAAAAGTTATTATTTCATCGAATCCGTCAAAGCCCGACTGAATTTACTAGGCGGTTACCATGGCATGAGATTCATTACTAGTCTTATATGCTCTTGTTAATCGTATCTAGGGAAGAAAAATCGTTTTAATCTATAACCAAACTTTGCCTGTTTTGGTGATTTTTGGCGGGTGTGTTCTAAGATTTGCGGGTAATCAGAGTTGGAATATTCTGCAATCCGATTGTTACCCCATTGTGATGGATCGCGAAACCCCTGTAAGCCATATTTTTTAGAAAGAAGGCTAAATACCGATTGGTCGTGACGATGAGATTCAAAGTCTGCGTAATTGGGTAGGTCGAAAATGTTTTCTAAGTCAGTCAAAATATTAGGATTAGTACAGTACTGTAGGTATTGCTCTATAAACTGCACGCTAAATGCACTTTTTCGAATCACCATAAAAGAAGCTAGAAATTGCCTCGTGTTTTCAAATTCTTTATGATCAGCATCCATGTAGATAAAAGCATCACGCTTAGTCCATGCGCTCTCTATTAACTCTAGTTCAAAAGGAATGATATCTTGGTCAAATTTTTGTGGTAATTCTAAAAGAGGAGCGGCAGAGTGAATAAAGTGCGAAGCCGAGTCTGTATATATCAATAGGTCACCATCAGCTAATTGTCTGAGTTTTTGCAAAATAAAGTACGGTTTCCAAAGCCAATAACCTGCCCCCCTAGTCTCATTCAATATAGATTGATATTTTTGCTTAAATTGTGCATCAATTAAATGGGGGTTAGCACAAAATACTTGGTCAAAGCCGCCAATCTGCAGTGCTGTTTGACGATTAAATTGCTGGGCTTTAAAAAAATTAGGTGTTGCAAAGTTGACTAATAGCTTCATGAAGTCAAATTGACATTTGGTAAGTGGTATGTGAGTGCTTAATTTAAAGTCCTTAATTTAAATTATACTCAAGTTGAGAGAGCTTATTTATTTCGGAAACCAAGGATCATTATTTAATAGTCGATCTAGAGCGCGATGAAAACTTCTCAATTTTTTTTGAAAACCACCTATGGGATACCTGTCAGGTCGATCATGCATGGTAGAGATCGTACCATTTGCTTTAATAGGATAGGGTTTAAAGGCAATAATCTTTTGATGATGTTTGCTTTTGTGCTCTAAAAAATGATCCAAAGGCTCATAAATTTCATTGGAGCGCTGGATGAGTTTTTTTGCAGAATGAGGCTTCACGATATAAGCTGCTGCACCAAGTGGATCCTCATGATTTACTACCAATTCGAAGTCCGATTTAGAAAGTAGGCTGGTGTGTGAAGTTTCTACAAGACCCTGCAATCTAGCGATATCCCAATCTTGATACCCATTGCTTAATATTGATAATGCTACTTCAAAATGGGGGTTAATCGAAAAATCATCCTCTAATATCAGAGTCGGTACATTTTTTTCAACACATTGCACCCAAGCTTGGCGGTGAGATAAAAAGCAGCCAATCTCTGAAGGGGTCAAAGGAAACCCCAATAAACGAGTCACCTTTGCTTCGTGATATTCCGGAGGGGTATTTTGTAGTCGCAGTCCATCAATTCCCTCGAGAATATGCCACTCCAAAAAAGGTAATTTTTTGAGAATTTCTACGGCGACAGAGCGCCGAGATTTAGAGCGCTCAAGAGAAATCAGAATGGTAAATAGGGGATTCATGCAAAATAGAATCAACTTAACAACTATAATAATACCTCAATCCCTGGGGGGGGGTGAGGATGCTAATTATTAATAAATAAGATCCTATCATTGGTAGGACCCTATTTATAGCCACCAAGTTTATGAAGAAATAGATGTATCGAAGTGGTAGATGTATTTTTGGGTAATTGAGTCAAATATTAATAAATAGGCATCAATGAGTTCAAAAACTATTCGAATTGCTGCCTTAGGTGTCCCGCATGACTATCACAGAAGCTTAGTCCCCTTGATTATTGAGCGTTTAGGTTATCGAATACAGTGGACTAGTGCATTGAGAGCCGATTTACTTATCTATGGCTCTTTTTACGATATAAATGCCCCTCGTTTTCGTTATTTGCCTAGAGCCTGGCGAAGCAAATCAAGGTTAATAGCCGATTTGATTGATCGTGAATTATCAAAAAGAAAAATTCCTCCCATTACCTTGTTTCATACGGCTGAGAATTTGCGACACGACCATGTCAAGGCAGATTTTACAATTTCACATGATTTAAATGTTTGTTCAGATAGGCACTACCGCCTACCGTACTGGATGGAGGTGATCGACTGGTCTCATGAAGGTTTGATTGGCAATCGAAACCCTCGATATGGAGAGTTATTGCAGTTAGAGCATTTACGAGCCCCGCTTGGAGATCAATTTTTAAAGCGAGCACAAAAGGCAGTGCTAATGAGCTCTCACCTACGCGAACCTAGAGCTTCTTGTTTGTCTGCGTTGCAAAAGGTAATGCTGGTAGATGGTATGGGGCCTTACTTTGATCAGAGCATTAAAGATCATCACAGCAGTGATTTTTTTAAGAAAGATGTTTTACAGCAATATGCATTTAATTTGTGTCCAGAAAATGGCATACATCAAGGGTATGTGACGGAAAAAATTCCTGAAGCTTTTGCGGCCGGTTGTCTGCCTATAAGTTATGTGGATCAATCTGTTGCAGTAGATTTTAATCCTCAGGCTTTTATTAATTTGGCACAAATGATTGGTAATGATCAATCTAGATTAAAAGAAATTTTGCATACTAAGCACAGTCTAGAGGCCTATGCGCAGGAGTCACTGCTCGTGAGGGGGTGCAGCATCACACCACTTGCTAAATTTTTTAGAAATGTATTGAAAACCTGAATTCAAATAATCAAATATCCGATTACATAACATTATGGCAATCTATTCTCTTTGCTATCTTGTACTCTGTTTGGGGTCTACCAGAAACTATTGTTATGCGTAATAGTTGTTTAATTTTGGGAGGAGTTATTGCCTTCTATCAGATTTTTTAAAACAAAGCATGTTTTTTAAGACTCAACTCAGCTTATTTTTGGATAATAGTTGCTTTATTATTTTGTATTAATTTTCACTTTTTTCTATCTAAAGATTATGGAGCCCAGCTACATGAATATTTAAGTGTTTGGAAAAGAACTGCAATAGGATTTATTTTTTCTGTCGAGCTTGGTTTAGGTTTAGCTAATATTCGCATCAGAAGATTGTCATGGGCTTTCATTTACTTAGGCATATCAATTCCAACCGCTATCTACTTCATGAAGTACGGTGGAAGATATATTTCACTTAAATATCAAATGGAAATTCCTGCCTATGTTTAACTGTACTTTACGTCCCCAAAATTTTATATTCCAAAGAAAGCTTACATTGTTTTTGTTTACCCTATTTATCTATTTTATTTTGAAGGTATTAAAAATGGACTTCTCTTAGCTTCATTATTAATTTTAATGATGGCTTTTATGGGCATAATCGAGAAAAATATATATACTTAGAAGGCTGAAAACTGATTAATCGTGCCTATGTGATCTAAATTCTTGGTAGTTTTCTTTTCCTGAAATATTATCTTTAATAGAAATAATATTGCGATTGTAACTGTAACGTAAGTACTCGTTAAAAAATTAATTGAAAATTTACTTTTCTATAGCAACAATAAAAGATGCAAGTCTTTGAGTCGTGTCGGTATAACTTTTTGAGTCACAATTCATCATTGCGAAAGCATCTCTTTTTGTCCACTCTTTTTCGATAAGACCGAGTTCGAAAGCTATCACATCTTGCTCAAAAGTTTCTGAAAGCTCAAGAAGAGGTGTTGCTGAACTTATAAAATGTGAGGCCGAATCACAGTACATGGTTAGATCATCTGCTTTTGCATTATTTAATGCTTCTTAAATAAAATAAGGCTTCCATAGCCAATATCCTGAGCCCCTTTGAGCACTAAGTATTTCTGAATTTCTTTTGGCAAAAGAAGTTGCTATCATGGAAGGGTTGCATTCGAATGCGCTGTCAAATCTACCTATACTTAAGCCTGTTTTGGAATTAAATAATTGGCCCTTTTTTATAGGGCGCATTCGCAAAATTTACAAGTATTTTTTTTGCATAGTAAATGCCTAAGAGTTTCCAGATATTTGGTTAATAAATAAGTCATAACTTGGCATTTGATATTATATTGATATAATAAAAAAAATTTATATATAAAAAATAGAATGCCTCCATGAAAAAGAAAATCGAATCTTATATTGAAAAACTCACAAGTAGTCTCAATGCAGATGTAACAAATGAGATAAGTCTTCTTGGCGAAGCCCTTTTGAAAGTTTGGAAATCAAAGAAGGTTGTTTATATATGTGGTAATGGAGGTAGTGCTGGCAATGCGATTCATTTGGCCAATGACTTGATATATGGTGCTGGAATACAGCATGGAGTAGGAATGCGAGTGGAGGCTTTGACCTCAAATCCAGCGGTGCTAACTTGTTTAGCTAACGATATGGGGTATGAACATATATTTTCCGAGCAGCTTAGGGTCAAAGCAAATAGTGGTGACTTATTGATTGTCTTGTCGGGAAGCGGAAACTCTACTAACGTAGTTAATGCTTTAAATACTGGAAATTTACTCGGAATGGATACCTTTGCGATATTGGGCTATGACGGGGGTAGGTGTAAAAAAATTGCAAAGAATCCAATTCATTTTTACATCAATGACATGCAAATTGCCGAAGATTTGCAACTTATCGTAGGTCACATGTGTATGCAATGGCTCAGTGAGCAAAATTTTGAGGCATGATTTAATGAAAGCTATTGTTACGGGTGGAGCAGGTTTTATAGGTAGTCATCTTGTTGACCTTCTTTTAGAGAATGGCCACGAAGTTATTGTTTTGGACAACTTAAGTACTGGGAGATTCGATAATTTAAATCACGTCAAAGATCAAATTAAGTTTGTTGAGTGCGATTTATACCGGGATATGGAGTGGGCCCCCTTGTTTGATGGGGTTGATTGGGTTTTCCATTTGGCTGCCTTAGCTGATATTGTCCCAAGCATTAAAAATCCTCTCGAATACTACAACTCTAACGTTACTGCAACTCTCAATGTACTGCTCGCTGCTAGCAAGGCCAATGTGAAGCGGTTTATTTATGCTGCCTCATCCTCTTGTTATGGAATACCTGATTCCTATCCTACATCAGAAAGTGCGCCAATAAAGCCACAATATCCCTATGCCTTGACAAAGCGCCTGGGCGAAGAGTTGGTGATGCATTGGGCTTCAGTGTATAAATTACCATCACTATCATTGAGATTTTTTAATGTGTATGGCCCTAGATCAAGAACTTCTGGCACGTATGGCGCTGTTTTTGGGGTTTTTTTGGCGCAAAAATTAGCAAATAAGCCATATACAGTTGTTGGTGACGGAAAGCAGACGCGAGACTTTACTTACGTAACAGATGTTGCGTTGGCGGTTTATGCTGCTGCTAATTCGACGCATACAGGAGAGTGCTTGAATGTTGGAAGCGGGGAAACTGTATCTATAAATCGACTAACTGAATTATTAGGTGGAGAAACACTCTATGTACCAAAGCGCCCAGGAGAGCCAGCAAGTACATTTGCGGATATCTCAAAAATTCAAGATCTACTAAATTGGGGGCCCAAAATATCTCTTGAGAATGGCGTCAAAAATGTTTTAAAAGAAATTGACTACTGGAAATCTGCTCCAGTTTGGACACCAGAATTAATTAAAGAGGCAACGACAGATTGGTTTCGTTATCTAGGCAAATAAGATCCAGAAAATGAAAGCCTTACTTTTAGCAGGAGGGCTAGGCACTAGATTGCTGCCCTTGACTGCAATATGGCCAAAGTGCCTCATGCCTATTAATGGGATACCGCTGCTCCAGTATTGGATTGAGGAGCTAGAGAGGGCTGGTGTCGAACAAGTGTTGGTTAATAGCCATTATCTTGCAGACGAGGTAGCAACTTTTGTGGCTAGAAAAAAGTGGAACACAGACGTTCAAATTATTTTTGAACCGACCCTCTTAGGTACCGCAGGGACTATTAGAAAAAATCACAGTTTTTTTTCTTCTGATGATGCTTTAATAATTCACGCGGATAATTGGAGTAGCTGCATTCTCAAAGATTTGATTGATCATCATGAAAAAAGAAGGCCTACCTATACTAAGATGACAATGCTCACATTTGAGGCTAAAAATCCAGAAAGATGTGGAATCGTAGACCTAGATGATTTTGGGGTTGTAAGCGCTTTTTATGAAAAAATTTCTAATCCGCCTAGTAGGAACGCTAATGCTGCGGTGTATGTAATGACTTCTGAGTTAATTCAATTGATATCGCAGGATGAGAGTTGCTTTGATATCAGCATTGATGTAATACCTAAATTAGTGGGAAAGATTTCTACATTTAAGAATGTTGGATTTCATAGAGATATCGGAACTATAGACGAGCTATTAGCGGCGCAAAATGACATTAAGATGCCTGCAAAAAGAATGGATCCAGATGATGAATGGGTTAAATATTATTCAAATCATTCAATTCATCAGAACTTGGAAAAGTTAATAAATGAACATTGATAAGGTTATTTTGCCTAATTCCATCATATCTAGAGATGAGATTGCAGAAGAAAGTCAGTCCATTGTGATGTGTTTTGGACATTTCAATGTGATACATCCGGGGCACCTTCGCTTTTTGGGTAATGCAAAGGAGCAGGGCGACGTCTTGGTGGTGGCAGTGCAAGGAGATGATCAGCTTTCAGGTAGCTCAAATCAAAGGTACTACTCAGAGGCTGAGAGAAGTTATAGCGTTGCGGCATTAAATATTGTCGATAAGGTAGTTGTCATGCATAACGATACTATTGACAATTTAATTTTTTCAATCAAGCCGAATATATTGGTTTTAGGTAAAGAATACGAATTTGAAAAGCCATTATTAATACAAAAATGTATAGATCTAGTTGAGATAAATAATGGGCGTGTTTTGTATAATGCTGGAGAAGTGCACTATTCCAGTGGAGAAATTCTTCATGCTAGCTTAGATGAGATTGAAAAAGAAAGAATAGAGCAATTTAAGCATGCTTGCTTAAGATGTAATATATCTGTAAGTAATTTGCAAGAAAGAGTATCCAACTTTAGCAAAGCAAAAATTCTTGTACTTGGAGATACGATCGTTGATCAATATGTGGTTTGTGACCCAGTAGGTATGAGTGCTGAAGCCCCTATTATTGTTGTCAAAGAGATTGAGTCAAAAGAATTTGTTGGGGGCGCCGGTATTGTTGCAAAACACGTATCATCTTTAGGGGCGGAGTGCCATTTTCTTTCTGTTGTTGGTGAAGATAAAAATTCTTCATTGGTTGAGGAAGACCTAAAATCTCACGGAGTTTTAGCAAAGTTAATTCATGATGAATCTCGGCCTACAACTTTTAAAATTAGATATATGGTCGATAGTCAAAAGTTGTTTAGAGTAAGCAGGCTAAAAGAGCATAAAATTTCTAAAAAAATAGAAGAGCAAGTAATTGAGCAGCTTCGCACAATTGCTCCCATAGTAAATGCTATTTTGGTCAGCGATTTTGTTTATGGCGTAATAACGGATCGAATCATTGAGGAAATATTGCTACTATCAGAGATTCATCATTTAAAACTATTTGGAGATTTGCAATGCAGTAGTCAAGTTGGCAACGTTGGAAAGTTTAATAACTTTTACTTGATTAGCCCAACAGAGCGTGAGGCTAGAATATCGCTGGGTAACCAGGAAGATGGTGTGGAGTGGGTTGCAAATCAATTAATGCAGAAAACAAAATCAAAAAATTTAATATTAAAGCTTGGAGAGAGAGGATTTATTGCCTACCAAAATTCTTTTGACTCCTTAGAGATCAAGAGTCAGTATTTTCCAGCTTTAACTACTAATCCAATAGATGTAACCGGCGCAGGTGATTCTCTAATAGCTGCTATGGCTGTCGCCGTATCTTCTGGCTCTAAATTTATGGAGGGGTCTGCAATTTCAGCAGCCATGGCGGCCTTGGCTGTTCGTTCTTTGGGTAATACGCCTGTTGGTTTGGACGCTTTAAAGAAATTTATTAATAAGATTGGATAATATAAATGAATAAAGAAAAAATATTAATTACAGGTGCAGCAGGTTATGTTGGTGCTGTGTTGGTACCCAAGCTTCTTGAGGATGGGTATATTGTTACCGCTTTGGATTTGATGATATACGGAGAAGATGTTTTAAAAGAGCATAAAAACCTAAAAAAAATTAAAGGCGATATTCGTGACAAAGAGCTGTTACAAAAAGAGATGATTGGTGTTGATTATGTAATCCATTTAGCATGTATTTCTAATGATCCTAGTTTTGAGCTTAACCCAGATCTGGGTAGATCAATCAACTTAGACGCATTTAGGCCTCTTGTTGAGATTAGCAAGAACTGTGGGGTTAAGAGGTTTATTTATGCATCATCATCATCTGTATATGGTGTAAAGAGTGAGAGTAATGTTCATGAAGGGATGTCTTTAGAGCCATTAACCGATTATTCGATGTTTAAGGCCGATTGTGAAAAAATTCTCAATGAATATCAGTCACCAAACTTTACAACAATAACAATTAGACCTGCAACTGTTTGTGGCTATTCGCCACGACAGAGATTGGATGTTGTAGTAAATATTTTAAGTAACTTAGCCTACCATAAAAGAGAAATTACAGTTTTTGGCGGGGATCAGTTGCGGCCCAATATTCACATTAATGATATGGTTGATGCTTATTTATTGTTGTTAAAAGCGCCAGTAGAAAAAGTTGCTGGTGAGATATTTAATGCTGGGTATGATAACTATACAGTTTTAGAAATTGCCAATGCTGTTAAGGAAGTTATGTGGGAGGATATTCGATTGGTTACATCACCAACCAACGACAACAGGTCTTATCATGTCTCCTCGGAAAAAATTGAAAAGATACTAGGATTTAAAGCGAAACACACTATACATGATGCTGTGCGAGATATGAAAGCAGCATTTGAGGCTGGACTATTGCCAAACTCTCTTGATGACGAAAAATATTTTAATATCAAGCGTATGCAAAACCTTAAGCTTGAATAAATAAGACTGTATTGAATATAAAGTGATTAAGAAAAAAATATTGGTTACGGGTGGCTCCGGTTACATTGGTGCGCGGTTACTGCCCGCAATATCTGAGAATAATATTGTTGTTACCAGCTATAAGTCTAAGGTTGATGGATATAAGAGTATTACGATAGATCTATCTGCATTAGAAGGGTTGGAATTAATTTTCAAAACAGTAAGACCCGACTTCCTAATTCATCTCGCTGCTCTGACAAATCCAGCTAAAAATGATGAGCAACCTCTGCTAGCAAGAAGGTTAAATTTTGATTTAACAGTCGAGTTAACCACACTTTGTAAGAAGTATGGAGTGACACTTATTTATTTATCAACTGATAAAGTATTTGATGGCTCCAGTATTTATCCAGCTGAAACTCATCAGTTATCACCAGTATGCTTATATGGTCAACTCAAGGCAGATTCAGAAGCTGTGATACAGGGGGCCTTAGAAAAATACTTCATATTTAGATTGCCGATTGTGCATTCGGTAGCGCAATATAACAATCGCAATTTTTTGGACTCTTGTATGATTCGTTTAAAAAAGGGTGAAAAGCTAAGCATCTTCAAAAATGTAGAACGATCTTTTATACAGATTGAGCAACTAGTGGAGCTTTTAATTAGATCTTTAGATTCTAAAAAATATGGCCTGTATCATGCGGGTACTGCAAGACATTATTCTTACTATAGTCGTCTACTTTGGATTGCGGACTTGGCCGGGTTGGATATCAGAAATTTGATCACAGCAGTTGATGGACACGCTAATCCCTTAATTCAGTGTCTGACGTCCGAAAAGGTAAAGTCTGAATTTAATCTAGACTTTATCTAAGCAAGCATGATCTATAAAATTAGAAAGCAAATTTCTAAATTAGCAAGCGGTGACCTTTCTGCCTTAAATAATCATTTGGCACATATTTTTAACATTTGTGTATTCACTCTGCAGTTAATTTATGCCTTTCCATTATTAATAATTCTAAGACTGATTTCACCTATATATTTAGTTAGGTTTGAGGAATTATTGTCAACAAGAATTGGTCATCTTGCAGGCAACGTTGAGTTATATTTGTGTGAGAGAGATCATGGATTAAATAGACCAAAACAAAAATATTTGGACTTATTTTATATAGAATCTGGCCCTATTTGTAATTCATATCTCCTTAAAAAGTGGAGAGAACATATTAGAGTTGTTCCGCGTTGGTTGGCTATGCCTATAGATAAGTTAAATAGAAGATTATTTTCGGATCATATCCATATTGTTGGACGAAATTCTCAAAATGATAGAGATGTTAACAATTTATTAGATATCTACAAACCCTATCTAAAATTTTCTCATGAAGAAGAAAAGCATGGGTTGAACTTATTAGAGGCAATTGGCATCCCAAAGGACTCGAAATTTGTGTGCTTGATTGTGCGAGATTCCGCTTACCTTAAATCTCATATAAAAAATCATGACTTTAGCTATCATGATTTTAGAGATTCTAGCATTGCTAACTATGTCTTAGCAGCTGAAGAACTAGTTAGAAGGGGCTATTATGTTGTAAGAATGGGCGTAAAGGTCTTGGAGAAGCTTCCGATGAATAGCCCTAAAGTCATCGATTATGCTTGGGATGGTTTAAGAACTGAATTTTTAGATATTTATTTAGGGTCTAAATGTGCATTCACAATCTCAGTCAGCACTGGGTATGATCTTGTGCCCTTAATTTTCAGAAGACCTATTGCATTTGTAAATGTAGTGCCAGTGGCGTATTTAATGACCTATAGAAAAGAGTTAATTGGTATTATTAAAAATCACTATAGTATGGCGCTAAAACGAAACCTATCTCTGGAAGAGATATTTTCATTGGGTGTTGGTTTTAGTTTGCGCAAGAATGAATTTCTTAATCAAAGTATAGAATTAATAGAAAATTCTCCTGAAGAGATTAGGGATTTGGTAGTGGAAATGGATGACAGGATTAACAATGTTTGCATTACTACCGCAGAAGATCAGGATTTACAAAGAGAATTTTGGTGCATTTATAAGAAATATATTAATCAGAAGCATGAAGGCAAGCCTTTGCATGGCGATTTAAAAAGTGGATTCGGATTACAGTTTTTAAGAAATAATAAAAGTTTCCTTAAAAAATATTAATAACATGTAAATACTTTAGGGTGGTGATTGATGGATTTGGGATTAAAAGGCAAAACTGCACTTATTACAGGAGCATCCCAAGGCATTGGGCTTGAAATTGCTAAATGCCTCGCATCTGAAGGCGTGAAGTGCATTCTTCTCTCGAGGGATGAAAGTAAGCTTAGTCATGCGATTGTTAAACTTCCTGGAATTGGACATTCTTTTCATTCGATTGATATTTTGCGAGATGAAGAGCTGACACAGCTTATACAGTCCATTAAAGATAGTCACAGTATTGATTTATGTATTCATAATGTTGGTGGCACATTAGATATTAAGGATCCCATTTCAAGTCATGAAGATTGGCAAAGAGTTTGGAGATTTAATGTTGGGAATTCAATCTTAATTAATAATTTATTAATACCTGAGATGAAGGCAAGAGGTTTTGGGAGAATTGTTCATATTTCATCCATAGCAGCAGAAGCTTTGCGAGGGGCGGGGCCCTATGCTGCTTCAAAGGCATACCTAAATGCATACGTTAAGGTGTTAGGCAGAGCATTAGCTTTGCATAATATAGTTGTTAGCGGTGTAATGCCGGGGGCAATTTATGCGGAGGGTGGCCATTGGGATGAGAATTCTCCGCATAATTTAAAAGATTTAAATGAATTCTTTAGGAAAAAAGATGATTTTCTTAGGCACCATCAGGCAATTGGAAGGCTCGGGAGCCCCGTTGAAATTGCTCCTTGGGTTGCTTTTTTGTGCTCAAGTCATGCTTCGTTTGCATCTGGATCCTTAATTCCAATTGATGGAGGAACAATGTAATGCTCACTCAGGATAAATATGAAATTTAATGCAGCAATACTTGTTGAATGCAATCAACCGCTGATAGTAGATCGCATTGCTTTAGATAGGCGATTAACAGCGGGCCAGGTATTAGTTAAACTGTCTTTTAGTGGAATCTGTGGAAAGCAGGTAGAAGAATATCTTGGGAAGATGGGTGAGGATAAATTTTTGCCCCATTTACTGGGTCATGAAGGTTATGGTGAGGTGGTGGATTTTCATAGCTCTGTTAAGAAGTTTGTACCTGGTGACAAAGTTGTAATGCATTGGGTAAAAGGTAGTGGAATAAACTCCGACACTCCTGAATATATATGGGAGGGAAAGAAGATAAATGCTGGCTGGATTACAACATTCAATGAGTACGCAGTAATTTCAGAAAATAGATTAACAAAATTAGATGCTGGTGTTGATGGGGATGTGGCCTGTTTGCTTGGTTGTGCAGTTACCACTGGTGTAGGTGCGGTCATTAATGAGGCTCATACTCGGCCATACCATTCGGTTGCGGTTATTGGCTGCGGAGGGGTGGGATTGAATTGTATTTCAGGTGCTCGATTGATAAACGTCCAAACAATACATGGATTCGACATTGGAAGTAAGTCGTATGCTTCCTCGATCAAAGCTGGCGCAAATGCATATTTTCAGGTTGGTGATGTTGGACATGATGGCGTTTATGACAAAGTCTTCATAACAGCCCCTTATGGCAAGGCAATTGAATTTGCTTCCATCATTTGCAAGAATGGTGGGGATATATATGTAATAGGAGTTCCTGCGCCTCAAGAGGTTGCCAGTATTTCCGCTCTTAGGCTGCATAGAAATATTCAATTTCATGGTGGTAATGGTGGGGGGATAGTTCCGGAGAGGGACATACCACTCTACTATTCTTTTCATAGAAACGGTCTACTTGATGTGAAATCAGGCATCTCTAAAGTGGTGAATCTTGATCAAATAAATGAAGGAATTCAAGCTCTTTTGGACGGCAAAATTAATGGGCGGCAGGTTATTAAATTTTAATTTACTTAAAGCAAAAAATATGATCAGGAATTCAAAATTAAGCCACGAAAATCTAGATTTTTTTAAAGGCTATAAAGTTTCTATAGATGGGGCTGAATCAACCCTTTTAAAAAAACTATATATACACATGCAAACTCTAAGAAGCTACGAGAACGCTATAAGGGACAGGTATCATCCGGCGGATAAAATGCGTTGCCCTTTGCATTTATGCATAGGGCAAGAGGCCGCACCCGCAGCAGTTCGCATGCTTCATAATGAGGGTGATTATATTTTTAGTCATCATAGATCTCATGGGTACTACTATTCGAGTACATCGGAGATGAAACATTTGATTGCAGAGTTATATGGCAAGGAGACTGGCGCTTCTGGTGGGCTTGCTGGTTCTCAGGATATTTCAAACTCTGACATGAAATTTTATAGTGGTGCAATATTGGCGGGCTCAATAGGAATAGCTGTTGGAGTGGCTTTAGGTTTGAAGCAGCAGGGAAGTAGTAACAAAGTTATAGTTGGGTTTGGTGAGGCTTGCACAGAAGAAGGTGCCTTTTGGGAGGCAATTAATTATGCAGCTTTAGAAAAATTACCGATTATTTTTATCTGTGAAAATAATAAATATGCAACGTATAGCGCTCAACTAAAAAGACAGCCAAAGGATAATATTGCAGAAAAAGTTGAAGCATTTGGTGTTAAAGCAAATAAAATATTTGGCAATGATGCCCTTGCAATTTATAACACCCTTTTAGATCAAAATAACGAAAATAAAAATCAACTCGAACCATTTTTCTTGGAAACCTATACATACAGATTAAATTCTCATGTAGGTCCAGAGGACGATTCATATAATAACTATAGAACACCACAAGAAATTGAATTTTGGAAAACTTTATGTCCAATTACACTTCTTGAAAATGAGATGCTCAACAAAAAAATAATTGATTCAATTTGGATCAATCAGATAAACATTAAGATTGACTCTGATGTTAATAAAGATTTTGAATTTGCCGAAGATTCTAGCTTTCCGATTATAAAAGATGGGTGGGATGAGCTCAACTGTAATAGGAGTCGAAATATAGTTGGGTTCGATAGGCTACCATCAAAAATTGATTTTGAGGTTGGCCAGCATGAGGCAAAGTTAATAAATTATTAGAAATGGAGTGCCGTTTGAATTCTTTAAGAAGTTATGCAGATGCTATAAAAGATGGATTGACTCAATCAATGGATTACGATGAGAGTGTAATCTTAATTGGTCAATTAGTAGATACACCATCGGGTATTTTTGGAACTACTACTGGGCTTGTAGAGAAGTTCGGTGAGAAACGGGTAAGAGACTTTCCTATATCGGAAAATCTTATGACATCTGTAGCTACTGGGCTTTCTCTGGCAGGATATAAGCCGATCATTTGCCACCAAAGAATGGATTTTGCCCTCTATTCAATGGATGCAATTGTAAATTGGTTAAGTCTATGGCACTTTAAGTCAAACAAGAAATCCAGCGTTGGGGTTGTTATAAGGGCGGTTGTTGGAAAGGGTTGGGGGCAAGGCCCGCAACATTCAAAAAGTTTGCATGGCTGGTTTGCTGGCTTACCTGGAATTAATGTTGCAGTTCCATCAAATGCTTTTGACGCTAAAGGCATTTTGATAGAAAGTATTTTTGGTAATGTTCCAACTATAATTATTGAGAACAGAGCCTTATTTTCTATGAAAACATCTGTACCGAATGAAATGTATCAGATTCAGTTTGGAAAGGCGAGAATTTCAGTTGTGGGCGATGATATTACAGTCATCGCAATTGGTGTAGCTGTTCCAATGGCATTAAAGGCTGCTGAAGTATTATCGAATGACTTTGGAGTAAGTGTTGAGGTGATAGATCCGATAACATTGAGCCCTTTTGATTGGGATGCAGTTACATCCTCTGCATCTAAAACCAAAAATATACTTGTTGTTGACCCTGATTGGGAGTGCAGTGGATTTGCTGGTGAGATTGTTGCTCGAATTGTCTCAAAAATTGGAGCGCAATTTAGATTAAAAGCAGACATTCTATCGCACCCACATAGTCATACGCCAATGTCTGCACCACTGGAAAAGCAATTCTACTTTAATGATGATGATATTGTTAAAAAATGTCTAGTTCTATTAGGAAAATCTCCCGTAATTTGAGGCTTACATACCTTACTTAATTGTATAAATTTCATTGATTATAAAAATTTATACACTTCATCTAATGTAAGGGTTCCTAAGTACACCTATACTATAGTTTAAATGATACAAGGGCTGGTTAAATCAAGCCCTTTATTTTTTTATAAATTGAGAATGCACATGTTAATTGAAAAAATTTATCTACAGATGAGGCAGATCCACGAAGGTGGAGTAATTGTATTAAATGAAAAAATTAAAATCTTAACAATAAAAATATTGATCAAACTAAGACTGAAATTAGTGCTAATAATGTTGTTAGAGTACGCATTAATAGTGGCGAAAAAGAACAAAATTGTGTGTGAAGCTTTGTTGTTTCTATACTTAATTGGTGGACTCGAGTTATCCGAAGCTAAAAACTTCTCTAAAGTGAGCAATCTGTTGTTTTCAATGGATAGTAATTCAATTTATAAATGGCGACTAGATGCGATTAACGCATGCTTTCTAACGGCAGATATATCAGGCCTTGAGAAAATATGTGAATTATATGAATTAATAAAAAACAGAAATTTGCAAAACGATGGTATCAAGCAAGAAAATATAATAATAGCCAACAATATTTTTTTTGCTAACCCTAGTACCCAGACATATCTTGATACTCATATAAAATCGATGTTATTGGGGTTAACACCCAAAAAAGATATTATTTTACTGCTCCCTGAAAATGATTATGAAAAAGTTTCTAACAAAGCATTATTTGAATATTGGAAGCAATATATTAAAGTTATTTCTGACTTATCGGAGATTCAATCATATGAGAGTAAAAAGAGGTATTACTTATCAGATTTAACTTGGTCCATATCCGTTAACAATAAAACAAAATTTATTGAACAAGTTAGGTGTGTAGTTCAAAAAAAATGGGAAATGAAGGGTCTAGCCCCCCTTTTTAAAATTAATGATTCAGATTATCAGTTTGGCGTTGATAGATTATTAAAGTTAGGTATTCCAGCGGGGGCATGGTTTGTTTCAATACATGTTCGCGAGGCTGGGTATAAGGGGGATAAGAAGGATAGTCTAGATAATTATAGAAATGCAGATATCAATTCTTATGAAAAGGCCATTAAATACATTATTGAAAAAGGTGGTTATGTAATACGTGTAGGTGATCCTAAGATGCTTCCTTTGAGAATAAACGATCCCAAATTAATTGATTATGCTAGGAGTGATGTTAGGTCAAGTCGAATGGATCTATTTTTGTTCACACAATGTAAATTTTTTATTGGAACAGCATCGGGTCCAACTGCCACGCCATTAATGTTCGATATTCCTACAGTTGGTACAAATTATGCGCCAATTGGGCATAGATTATTCTCAGGTAAGTCATTAATAATACATAAGCGTATTTATGATGATAACAAAGGTCAATATATTAGGTATGAAGAAATGAAAAAATCTGGGGCTGTAAGCATGCTTGCTACCAGTCTATATGAAAAGAATCGATATAGTTTGATCGATAATACCTCCGATGAAATATATCAAGTAACCAAGGAGATGTTTGAAATTTTAGAAGGCACTGTAAAATATTCCAAGGAAGACCTAGGGTTGAGGGATAAAGTCGATAAATTGTATTTAGAGCAAAGTGGTTATGGAGATATTGGAAAAATTGGTATTGATTTTTTGAGAAAATCTCATAATCTTGGCTTGCTGTAGACATAAATTTTTTTAATGGACAATTAAAAATGAATTCCTTCCCACATCTCATACGTAGGCTAACTAAGTATGTGGATATAAAGTATAAAATTCAATTTATATTTTTATTTTTATTAATGATTTTTGTTTCGCTCGCAGAAGTTGTGAGTCTAGGTGCGGTACTCCCATTTCTAGCTGCTCTGACTGCGCCTGATAAATTATTTAAGGCCGAAAGTATTCAGCCGTTAATAAAATTGCTGGGTATAACTACTCCCTATGAGCTTTTATATCCAATTACGCTAATTTTTTGTCTCTCTGCGTTAATTTCCGGGGTAATGAGAATTACATTGGTATGGTTTGAGAATAGGCTTAGCAGTTCAATAGGTGCCAACTTGAGTCTACAAATATATAGGAATACCCTATACCAGCCATACATTACGCACGTATCACGAAATAGTAGCGAAGTCATTTCTGGAGTGTCAGGAAAGGCAAATGCAATTGTTGCATACATAATAATGCCAGGTCTAAATTTGTTGAGCTCTTTACTAATATTAATAGCAATATTGACAGCTTTACTTGTGATTGATACTAATATTGCAATATATGCATTTGGTGGATTTGGGCTAATTTATCTATTGGTAATCTTGATAACTAATTCTAAACTCGAGAGGGATAGTAAGCGAATTAGTTACGAGCAGCCTAGGGTAGTAAAAGCCATGAATGAGGGCTTGGGGGGAATTAGAGATGTTTTAATTGATGGCACTCAATCCTTTTATTGCGATGTATTTGAAGCTTCAGATTTGCCTCTAAGAAGAGCGATGGCAAATGTTCAAATCATGGGCGGCGTTCCCAGGTATGGAGTTGAAGCCTTGGGTATGATTCTTATAGGAATTCTGGCGTACTCAATGTCAGGAAGAGATGCAAATCTATCAACCGCCATTCCGATTCTTGGCGCTCTTGCATTGGGTGCGCAAAGATTATTGCCAGTCATGCAGCAAGGATATTCAAGCTTTTCTGCAATGCGTGGTGGAAAGGCATCTTTGGTAGAGGGTTTAGCTTTGCTTGACCAGTCTATTCCTGAATATTGGCTGAAGCCTGCCGCGAAAAAACTTACATTTCATAAAGAGATTAGATTAAAAGAACTGTGCTACAGGTATTCAAATGATGGTCCGATAGTCTTAGAGAATTTAAGTTTGACTATAACCAAGGGCAGCATCATAGGGCTGATAGGAAAAACAGGATCAGGCAAAAGTAGTTTATTGGATATTTTAATGGGACTATTAGTGCCTACTTCCGGAGAGATTTTAGTGGATAGTGTTACGATAAATCTGATAAATATCCGTGAATGGCAGTCTAATATTGCACACGTTCCCCAGTCAATATTTTTGGCAGATACATCTGTAGCAGAAAACATTGCATTTGGCGTGCCAGCAAGTTTAATAGATATGGCTAGGGTTCGAGATTCTGCAAAAAAAGCTCAAATCTCTGAGGTTATTGAACAGTTCAACAATGGGTATGAAACTAAAGTTGGTGAAAATGGTGTGAAATTATCAGGCGGAATGCGACAGCGGATTGGAATTGCAAGGGCCTTTTATAAACAAGCTAATCTAATAATACTTGACGAAGCAACAAGTGCTTTAGATAATGGAACAGAGATGGATGTAATGGAGGGATTTCAAAATCTAGATAATAACTTAACAATTGTTATTGTTGCCCATCGATTATCAACCCTGATTAATTGTTCTGCTATATATGAAATCAATAATAAACACTTAATAAAATATGATAGCTACTCTCAACTAATGCAAGCTAGACAGGTAAGTCAATGAAAGCAGTTATTTTGGCAGGCGGGCTTGGTACACGAATATCTGAGGAAACGCATTTAAAGCCAAAGCCTATGATTGAGATAGGCGGTATGCCGATCTTGTGGCACATAATGAAAACTTATTCAAGTTATGGTGTGAAAGACTTTATTATATGTTGTGGATATAAAGGTTATGTAATAAAGGAGTATTTTGCTAATTATTTCTTGCATATGTCGGATGTTACATTTGATATGTCATCCAATTCAATGGAGGTTCATCAAAAAAAAGCAGAACCTTGGCGTGTAACACTTGTTGATACTGGTGAAAAAACCCAAACTGGTGGAAGACTAAAAAAAGTCTATAACTATGTAAAAGACGAAGAGTTCTTTGCATTTACCTACGGAGATGGTGTTAGCGATATCAATATACATAGCTTAATTGAGTTCCATAAAAAACAAGCTAAGGCTGCGACTGTTACTGCTGTAATTCCAGCGGCAAGATATGGCGCTTTAACATTCGAAAATGGACTTGTTGGAAAATTTTCAGAGAAACCCAAAAATGAAGCTGGATATATAAATGGAGGCTATTTTATCTTATCACCCAAAGTTATAGACTTAATAGGTGATGATGATGTTTGGGAAGAAAATCCAATGAGTTTACTGGTGTCATCCAATAATCTTGCGGCATATAAGCACGATGGATTTTGGCAGCCCATGGACACTCTAAGGGAGAAGAATTATTTAGAAGAGTTATGGTCTAGTGGAAATGCGCCTTGGAAAGTATGGAAATAAACACATTAGCATTCAATCATAGTTTTTGGGCTGGAAAGAAGGTGTTGGTGACTGGCCATACTGGATTTAAAGGGTCATGGCTAACCATCATTCTCCAGCATCTTGGTGCAAAAGTTTCTGGTATCAGTTTGTCGCCTGAAAAAACCCCAAATCTATTCGACTTATCATTGAATAAATCAGTGCTTGAAAGCCATATTTGCGATGTTAGGGACTATAAAAAATTAAAAAAGATTATTAGTCATTTAGATCCTGAAATTGTCTTCCATATGGCAGCCCAACCACTGGTTAGAGCATCATATTTTGATCCGTTAGAGACATTTTCAACTAACTATATGGGGACAGCAAATATTTTAGAGTCCTTTAGGGGGTTGCATGATATGAGGGTGGCGGTTATGGTCACTACAGATAAGGTTTATAGAGAAAATCACCTTAAAAAAAATTATCTTGAAACTGATGAATTGGGTGGATGGGATCCTTATAGTGCTAGTAAAGCATCAAGTGAAATTTTGATTGATAGTTATAAAAAATCTTTTTTTAATGACGGAAACATAAGAATAGCTGTTGCAAGAGCCGGTAATGTAATAGGGGGTGGCGACTGGTCGAAGGATCGTTTATTTCCCGATTTAATAAGGGCGCAGGAGTCTCGCGAGGTGTTAGTCATTAGACATCCGGAATCTACAAGACCCTGGCAACATGTTTTGGAATGCTTACAAGCTTATACGAAGTTAGCGGAGAAGCTGCATAATTCCAAAGACTTTCAAGGGGAATATAATTTCGGCCCAGATACCAATAGTCAATTGATATCAGTAAAAGATATAGCAATGATGGCAAGAAATTATTATCAAGATTTAAAGATAAACTTTGAATCTGATCAAAATGTACTTCATGAGGCCAATAATTTGGGGTTAAATACAAAAAAAGCAAAAGAGATTTTGGGTGTGGCGAGTATTTGGTCTGTAGAAGAGAGTATTAAAAAAACTCTCGATTGGTATAAGTCTTTCGGTAGAGGAGTTGATGCGCGAACTTGCTGCCTTTCAGATATACAAAAACTGGAGCAAGATTATGAAGCGCTTTAATGTGTCTAATACACCATTGGACGGCGTAAAGTGCATAGAAAGAATTCCAGCTAACGACAACCGGGGTAATTTTGCTCGAATATTTTGTGAGATTGATTTTCATGAAAATGGGTGGAGAGAACCGGTAAGGCAAATAAATATAACTAATACTATGAAAAAAGGTACTGTTCGAGGTATGCATTATCAGTCTGATCCAAAAATGGAGGCGAAGATTGTGACGTGCCTCAAGGGGGAAATCTTTGATGTAGTTGTAGACGTACGAGAAAATTCATCTACTTATTTAAAATGGCACTCTGAAATATTAACCGGGGAAAATAACAAATCCCTCCTAATTCCCAAGGGGTATGCGCATGGATTTCAGGCGCTGAGTAATGATGTAGAGGTTTTATATTTTCATTCCGAATTTTATTCTCCAGAGTGTGAGGCCGGAATTAATCCAACTGATCCAAAAGTGGGTATAGCTTGGCCACTTCCAATATCCCATATATCTAAAAGAGATATTTCATTTAACTTGAGATAATAAAGAGAATATATGAGATGTCGACACTGCAATACTGTGGTTAAAAAACAATTTGTTGATTTAGGATTTTCGCCACCTTCAAACGATTATTTAAGCTCAATTGATATGGCTAGCGAACAAACTTATTTGCCATTAAGAGTATTGGTCTGTGAGACATGTTGGCTAGTTCAGACCCAAGATTTTGTTAGAGCGGACATGTTATTTGACAATGAATATGCCTATTTTTCAAGTGTCTCTTCTGGCTGGCTAAAGCATGCAAAGACGTATGTCGAAGAGATTTCTAAAAAACTTAATTTAACTAAAAATAGTTTCGTTGTTGAAGTCGCCTCAAATGATGGTTATCTACTGCGAAACTTTATTGCTAAAGGCATTCCTTGTTTAGGTATTGAGCCTACAAAAAGTACAGCTGATGCCAGCGAAAAATTGGGAATAAAAGTACTTCGTAAGTTTTTCGGTAGTAAGCTTGCTGAAGAATTGGTCACTAATGGCAAGAAAGCAGACTTGATTATTGGTAATAATGTATACGCTCACGTACCTGATATCAATGACTTTACTTTAGGGATAAAGAAGGCGCTAAATCGTAATGGCGTTGTTACCCTTGAATTTCCTCATTTAATGCAATTGGTGATCCATAAACAATTCGATACAATTTATCATGAGCATTATTCATATTTATCATTGTTTAGCGTGATGGAAATTTTTAAGAAATTTGATTTAAAGGTATTTGATGTTCAAACATTAACAACTCATGGTGGAAGTTTACGTGTATTCGGATGTCACTCCAACGATTCTCGTATAGTATCTACCGAGGTTAAGAATTTATTAATTCGTGAAGCTCAAGCAGGGTTGCGGGATGGTAAAGTCTATGAGAACTTTCAAAATTATGTAGATGAATTAAAAAATAATTTATTATTTTTTTTGTTGGAAAAGAAGCGAGCTGGAAAAAAAGTTGCAGCTTATGGAGCAGCCGCAAAAGGGAATACTATTATTAACTATTCAGGAATCCGTCAGGATTTGATAGATTTCGTTTGTGATGCGGGCCATGCAAAGCAGGGAAAATTTATGCCCGGAAGCCTTCTGCCAATCTATCCACCAGAAGTACTGAGAGAAAAGAAACCAGACTACATTTTAATTTTAGCGTGGAATATTTCAGAAGAAGTAGTCGCAGAACACAATTATGTAAAAAGTTGGGGTGGAAAATTCTTTGTCGCATCCCCAGAGATAAGAATTTTAACGTAACTGCTTTTGACCGGAATTTAATATTTTGAATAGAAAAATTTTAATTACCGGTGCAAATGGATTTATTGGTAAATATGTAACCAAAAGATTTTTGCAGGCTGGATTTACGGTTTATGCAGCTGGAAGAAAAAAACCTGATTTAATTGATCACGCACACTTTATTCAAATTGATTTATTGGAAACACTTAATTTTGATGCGCTATTTTTAGGAAACAATTTTACACATTTAGTGCATTTAGCCTGGTTTACGGAGCATGGAAAATACTGGACCTCCAATCAAAATGTACTGTGGCGATTGGCAACCATCAACCTAGTTAAATCTTTTTGTAAAAATGGAGGGAAAATTGCACTTTTATCTGGAACCTGTGCTGAATATGGGGACCATGATGAAATATGCGATGAATACTTAACGCCAGTAAAGCCAGAAACAATATATGGTGTTGAAAAAAACTTAACAAGAATTGAAGCGTCAAAAATATGCGCAGAATTTGAATGTAAATTTATATGGATAAGAATATTCTACCCATTTGGAGATGGTCAGGATTCTAGAAAATTAATACCTTCCTTAGTCTCGGTATTTGATGGAAAAACCATGCCGTTTAAGGTTAATCAAAAAGATCTTAGAGATTTTATACATGTAAAAGATATTTCCTCAGCTATCTATTTATTGATTAAAAATATGGAAACAGGGATTTTCAATATTTCAACAAAATCCCTGGTTTCAATAGCAGATATAGTTCAAACCCTTGCCTGTAAATATAATCGCAATCCTAATTTAGTTTTAAGAAATGACTCTGATTTTCCGATTAAGTCATCTAAAATGTATGGTGAGAATGATAGGTTATTAAAAACAGGTTGGAGGCAGCAAAATTTTATCCTTGAATATCTCAAATCCTATGTCCCATTAGAAGATTGAAAGAGTCAAAAATGAAGATACTGGTTACTGGTGCGGATGGATTTATAGGGTCTCATTTGGTAGAAAAATTAGTCAAGTTAGGCTATCAAGTTAAAGCCTTTGTTTTATATAACTCATTTGATTCTCGCGGCTGGCTTGATAGCTTGCACAAAGATATTCAATGCAATATTGAGGTGGTATCAGGAGATATTCGAGATTTCAACTCCGTTAGATTGGCAATGAGAGATTGCGATGTAGTGTTCCATCTAGCAGCATTAATTGCAATTCCTTATTCATATGAAGCCCCAGAAAGTTATCTAGATACAAATATTAGGGGAACATTAAATGTATTGCAGGCTGCAAGAGATTTAAATCTTGGCAAAGTAGTTCACACTTCAACAAGTGAAGTATATGGAACGGCTAAATTTGTCCCGATTACAGAAGAGCATCCATTAGTTGGGCAATCACCATATTCAGCAAGTAAAATTGCAGCTGACCAATTGGCATATTCTTACTTTAGCTCATTTGAATTGCCCTTAATTACAATTAGACCCTTTAATACATATGGACCTCGTCAGTCTGCGAGAGCAGTGATTCCCACTGTGATATCTCAAATTGCCTCAGGTCAAAAGATAATTAATATTGGTTCGTCGCATCCAACTAGAGATTTTAATTATGTCAACGATACTGTTGATGGATTTATATCAGCAATACATTCTAAAAGCTATGGCGAGGTATTTAATATCGGAAGTAATTATGAAATTTCAATATTAGATACGATTAAGTTAATTGCTGAATTAATGAATGTAAATATAAACATTAGAACAGAAGAAGATAGGTTGCGACCTAAAAATTCTGAAGTAGAGCGACTGTGGGCAGATAATTCTAAGGCTCTGAGTATGCTGCAATGGCAGCCAAATTATGCAGGCAGAGAGGGTTTAAGACGTGGGCTAATGGAGACGATTGATTGGTTTATTAGGCCGGAAAATATTCAAAAATATAGAGCGAATACATATGTTAGATAAGCATAACTCCATTAATAAAACATTCATAATTGCAGAAGCAGGCGTTAACCATAATGGTGATTTGGCGTTAGCAAAAAAAATGATTGATGCAGCAGTTGATTTTGGTGTTGATGCAATTAAATTTCAAACTGCAATACCAGAAATGGTAGTTACTTCCAATGCCAAAAAAGCCGAGTATCAAATTGCTGCAGCTGGGAATAAAATCGAAACTCAGCTTGAAATGATTAAAAGAATTTCATTACCTCTGCATGATTTTAAAGAAATTAAAGAATATTGCGATAATAAAAAAATAATATTCTTATCAACAGCATTTGATTTAGAGAGCTTGAAATTTCTTGATAATTTAGGATTGCAAATACACAAAGTGCCGTCAGGTGAAATAAATAATTTACCTTACTTAAGAAAGGTTGCGGAATGTAAAAAACCTGTGATCCTCTCAACTGGTATGAGTAATTTGGGTGAGATAGAGCGGGCATTCCATGAGTTAGTAACCCATGGCGTCTGCGCCGATGAAATTACAATCCTGCATTGCAACACAGAGTACCCAACACCAATGGAGGATGTGAACCTTAAGGCAATGCAGACCATTAAAAATGCATTTGACGTAAGGGTTGGCTATTCTGACCATACTCAAGGGATAGAAGTGAGTATTGCGGCTGTAGCAATGGGGGCAACCATTATTGAGAAACACTTTACCTTGGACAGGTCTATGGTTGGACCGGACCATAAGGCCAGTCTTGAGCCTGCAGAATTTGCTTTGATGGTTAAATCAATAAGAAATATAGATAAAGCATTGGGCAATGGAATAAAAATTGTTAGTTTCAGTGAAAAGAAAAATATTGAAATTGCAAGAAGATCAATAGTTGCGCTCGTACCAATAAACCGTGGTGATGTATTTACAGAAATTAATCTAACCACAAAAAGGCCTGGAAATGGACTATCTCCAATTAGTTGGGATTTTGTTTTGGGGCGGAGAGCGATTAGGGATTTTGCAGTGGATGAGTTGATTGAAATATGAAACGCAATATTGGTGTTTTTACAGGGAGTAGGGCGGAATATGGCCAATTGAAATGGCTTATGAAGTTAGTTGCAGTCGATCCTGATTTAAAACTGACAACAATAGTTTCAGGATCCCATTTGTCAAGATCCAATGGGCTAACAATTAATGAAATAGTGGCTGATGGATTTGAAGTAAATTTTAAAATTGAAATGCTACTAGCATCTGATACAAAGTGCGGGGTTGGAAAATCATTGGGGCTTGGAATAATTAGTTTTGCCGAGATGCTTTCTAATCACGCCCCTGATTTAATTGTTGTTTTAGGGGATAGGTATGAGGCAGTAGGAATTGTGATTGCGGCTTTAATTTCTGGAGTTCCAGTTGCGCACATTCATGGTGGTGAAAAAACTGAGGGGGCGATAGATGACTCCTTTAGGCATGCAATAACTAAAATGTCTCATTTACATTTTGTAGCTAATGAAGATTACAAAAAACGTGTGATCCAACTTGGAGAAGATCCTAAACTAGTGTGGAATGTAGGTGGACTAGGTGTTGATGCAATTAAAAATACAAATTTCTTAAGCAAGAAAGCCCTAGAAGAAAGATACGATATTGAATTTGGTAGCAAAAACTTACTGGTAACTTTGCATCCAGAAACAATAGGAATTCAAAATTCAATGTTATGGATTAATGAAGTATTAATGGCCTTAGAAGAGTTTAAGGATATTACTAAAATTTTTACTATGTCAAATGTCGATGCCGGGAGTGAATCCATAAATATGCAGGTTAAGAAGTATGTAAATTCATCAAAAAACACATATTTTGTCCCCTCATTTGGGATTCAAGCATACTTTTCATGTCTTAATTATGTAGATGGGGTGTTGGGCAATTCTTCTAGCGGTATTGTAGAAACGCCATCATTTAGTATTGGAACAATAAATATTGGCGATAGGCAAAAAGGCAGAGTAATGTCAGAAAGCGTGATTAATGTTCCAGCAATTAAATTGGATATTTGCGATGCGTTAAATAAATTATATTCGGAAGAATTTCAGAGATCTCTTAAGTTTGCAAGTAACCCGTATGGGAGTGGTGGGGCGTCTATAAAAATACTTAAGATCATTAAATCTATAGATTTAAATGGCTTATTGAAAAAGTCATTTTACGACCTTTAAATTAGGAGATAAATAAACATGATTGAGATAAAAAAAATAATTAGAGAGGCAGCAGAAGAGCTTAATGAAACGCTACCCGAAGAAAGCAAACTTGACTTAGACGCAGATGAACCACTTTTTGGAAGTAATTCAAAGTTAGACAGCTTGGGCTTAATTAACTTTTTGATCGTAGTTGAGCAAAAATTAGAGGATATCAATATTTCAAACGCGAACTTAGTAGAGCAAATTTATCAAGAGAATCGAAGATTTAATTCGTTCAATACGTTGGCTGACTTTATTGAAAAAAATAAATGAAAATAAAGACTAAGCTCGGAGTACTGACTGACTTTAATTCTGGAATGCTTTGCGGGCTGATAGCAAATTCAAAAGTCAATCCCTCATTCGGTGTATTCCAATCTGATTATGGTCAAATGATGCAGACCTTGATGGATTCAAATAGTGAATTCTGGAAAAATGATTTAGATTTAAATTTTATATGGAGTTCGCCAAATGTAATTAGCCGTGAATTTGCTAATGCAGAGAGATTGAAGGAGGTAGATGTCGATGCAGCAATTAAAGAAGTCGATTACTTTTGTAATGCAGTAATTTCAACAAGAAATTTATCAAAATATACTTTGATAGCTACGTGGACGATCCCTAATTTTGAGAGGGGTTATGGATTACTTGATCTACAAGAGGGTTTGGGGATAAGGGCGCTGTTAAATTCGATGAATATGAGACTACAAGAAAGATTATCCAATATACCCGGATTATTTTTACTGGACTCTGCAAGATGGATTGATGGAAGCAATGGCTATTCACCAAAGCTTTGGTATCTATCAAAAACACCGTTTACATTAGCCGTGTTTAAGAACGCAGTTATAGACATTGAGGCCTCCTGGAATGCTTTTACGGGAAAATCGAAAAAAGTTATTATCTGTGATCTTGACGATACGATTTGGGGTGGAATTGTAGGTGATGACGGTTGGGAAAATTTACAGTTAGGCGGGCATGACCCAATTGGCGAATCAATGATAGATTTTCAACATAAGTTAAAAGAGCTATCCAATAGGGGAATATTACTTTCAATTGTTAGTAAAAATACAGAAGCCGTAGCTTTGGAGGCCATCGAAAAGCATCCAGAAATGATCTTACGTAAGAAAAATTTCTCCTCCTGGAGGATAAACTGGAATGATAAAGCTCAAAATATTGTTGACTTGATGAAGGAGCTAAATTTGGGCTTGGATTCAGCAGTTTTCTTGGATGACAATCCTATTGAGCGCTCAAGAGTAAGGGAAGCTCTACCGGATGTATTGGTGCCTGAAATGCCAGTCGATAAATTGCTTTACCCATCATTTCTAGCAAAATTAAATTGCTTCGATACATCATCTATAAGTCCAGAAGATAGAAGAAGAACTGAAGAATATTCCATTGAACGGGAAAGGAGGGAGTCTCGAAAAGAATCGAGTGGAGAAATTAAATCAGTGGATGATTGGCTTCAAACTCTTGGTGTTGAAATCATAGCCGAAAAAATAAATAAAAATAACAGCCAGAGAGCAGTTCAATTATTGAACAAAACAAATCAATTTAATTTGTCAACAAGGCGACTGAGCGAAGATGAGCTTTTTACATGGCTAAAATCTAACAATAGAGATTTTTTTGTATATCGAGTGAAGGATAAATTTAGTGACTCAGGTATCACTGGAATAGCAAGCTATGAAATTAGTGAAAAAGTTTTAAAAGTAATCGATTTTATTTTGAGTTGTCGGGTAATGGGTAGAAGGGTGGAGGAAGCAATTTATTATCACATCCTTGAAAAAGCTAAATTAATAGAGTGTAAATCAGTAGTATTTGAGTATTTAGAAACTAAAAAAAATTTACCATGTTTAAATTTTCTTAAATCAATTAAATTTAAAAATATCAAAAATCAGTATATATGGGATGTTAAAAATAATTTCACTATGCCTAAGTCAATAAATTTATGTGAAAAAAATGAATGACTCTATAGATATTAATTTTTTTGGTGAGAATTCAAAATTTCATCATGTAGGAATTGCAATTAAATCATTTGAACAGGTATTTTCAAATTTAAGCTTAACTAGTATTGAATTTTACGAAGATGAGCTACAGAGGGTTAGAGTTGGTTTTATTAAGATAAACGGTCTATCGGTAGAAATAATTGAGCCTCTAGATGAGAAGTCGCCAATTAGCAATGCACTTCTAAAAAATATTAAATTAGTTCATTTGTGTTATGAAGTTGATGACATACATCAGTCTACATTAAGTGCAAAAAAATATGGGTTCACAAAGGTCACAAAAGTATCCCCTGCTACTGCATTTAATCAGAGGAATATTGTCTTTTTATATAGTCAAATTTATGGATTATTTGAACTAATAGAGAGATAAATTTATACATTTATACAATCAAGCGTAATAATTATATGAAAAAAGTCCTTATATTAGGTGCCGGAAGCTTGGCAAAAGAATTTGAATGTTGGTCAAGTGGCTATTTAGATATAGTTGGTTTTGTGGGGGGTACTAATGACCATGTTCCACCAAGCTTTGTGTGCCCAAATAAATATTTTAATGATGAAAATATTTATGATCAAAATACTCGCAGTCTAATAATGGCAATAGCTGATCCAAGTCTTAAAGAGATTCTTTATAAAAAATACACTCAGCAAGGTTTTACTTTTGAAAATTTTATACACCCTAGTGCAGTGATAGCAAAAACTGCAGTTATTGGAGCGGGTGTAGTTATATCGCCAAATGTAGTTATTTCAGCTAATGTTGTTTTGTCTACACTTGTGTATATAAATTACGGATGCGGAGTTGGCCATGATGCTTTTATTGGCGCTTATACTCAGGTGAATCCTGGTGTGCAAATAAGTGGATATGTCAAAATTGGTAATAAATCAACCTTAGGTGCAGGGGTGACGGTATTACCGAATATTGAAGTGGGCAATTTAGCCTCTATTGGCGCGGGTTCCACTGTTGTTGGAAATGTTTCTCCTGAATCTACGGTATTCGGCAACCCTGCTCGTAAAATTCTCATAGATAAATCATAAAAAATGATTGAACGAAAAAAGATTGAGCATGTTTTAATTAACAAAAGCTCAAAAATTAAAGAATTAGCCCATTGCTTAAATGAATCAGGCTTGAAAATCGCACTGGTAGTGGATGATGATGGGAAATTATTTGGAACCATAACAGATGGTGATTTAAGAAGGGGCCTACTAAAGGGTCTTGGTCTAGAAGATGAGGTTTCACATATTGCAAACATGAATCCAATCACATCGGATGGAAGCGAAACTAGGCAAGAAATAATTTTAGTGATGGAGCGAAAGAAAATTCAGCATGTGCCCGTAGTTGATAAAAAGTTAAACATATTGGGTATGCATATTTGGAACGAAATTAATTATCAGCAAAAGAGAGAAAATCCATTTGTAATTATGGCCGGTGGAAGAGGTCAAAGGATGATGCCGCATACACAGGTTTGTCCAAAGCCTATGCTTCTCATTGGTAATCGCCCAATGTTACAAATAATAATAGAAAGAGCAAAGGCTGAGGGTTTTTATAGATTTATAGTGTCAACAAACTATTTGGGTCAAATAATAAAAGATTACTTTAAAGATGGATCTGGAATGGGTGTCTCGATTGAATATATAAATGAAGATATTCCACTTGGCACTGCGGGGGCTCTAAGTTTGATTGAGCCAAAGCCTGAATTAACGCTTGTAGTAACAAATGGTGATGTAATTACTGACGTTAAATATGGAGAGTTACTAGACTTTCATAAAGAATTGGCTGCTGATATAACTATGGCTGTTTGTACTCACGAATGGCAAAATCCATATGGAGTTGTTGAGATTGAAGGCTCTAGCATTATAAAAATTAATGAAAAGCCAATAACAAGATCCTTCGTAAATGCTGGAATTTATGTTATGGAACCGGCGTTACTAAATTTTTTAGATCGAAATGAAAGATGCGATATGACTACATTAGTTAATAGATTGAAAGAGGTTGGATCTAAAGTAGTTGCATATCCAGTACATGAGCAATGGTTTGATGTTGGCATTCCGGATGATTTATTAAAAGTAAATCAAAAAAATAAAACCTAAGTCTATTTCTATAGTTAATAAATATTGAAATATCGTCCCGTTGATCTCAAAAAAATTAAACATACTTGCAATTATTCCCGCTCGTGCAGGAAGCAAGCGGATCTATAAAAAAAATTTAAAGAAATTGCAATCTAAACCACTTATTGCATGGACAATAGAAGAGGCAATAAATTCAAATGTGTTTAGCAGGATAATTGTTTCAACGGACTCTGAAGAAATTGCAAAAATCGCATTGCATAGTGGAGCGGAAGTCCCATTTATGCGCCCCGAAGAGTATTCTCACGACACTGCCTCTTCTACTTCCGTAGTTGAACATGCTATAAATTATTTGAGTCAGAAGGAGGGCCAATATTTTGATGTGATTGTATTGCTTCAACCTTCTTCACCATTTCGGACTTCCAAGCATATAACTGAGGCGGTTAATCTTTTTATTAAAAATAATGCAGAAGCTGTGGTATCGGTGTGCCTGGATGAACATAAATACTCAATAGGTGAGTTACCCGATAATATGAGCATCAGTGATGTAATCAAGGATAATAAAATAAACTTTCTAAGTAATCTAAAGTCATATCGCCTAAATGGTGCAATATATATATGTAAAACTAATTCTTTTATGGAAGAAAAGAGTTTTTTTATATCTCAAAATTCATTTGCATATGAAATGGATTTTATTTCATCAATAGATATTGACGAAATGATAGACCTATTTTTTGCAGAAGCAATTCTTAAAGAGCGTGCCCGAAATGGTTTATAAGATTCTCTCAGTACAAGGACCAATTCAATTTATAGCTGGATATATTTCTCTTATGTGGGAATTATCATATTTAAATAAATCTGAAAAGTATGAAATTGCTATAGTGATGCATGATTTTCTAAGCGAAGATAATGCGGTAAGAAATATGAAAAGCGTGGTATTTAAGTTGGCAATTACGCTTGGGGAAAGTAATATTAAAATCCTAGATCATGATGTATTAGCAAGTCTCTCAAAGCTAAGATACAGTAAAAGATTGGTTGAGATAAGAAAATTTTTAGAATTAGAGACTGTAGATTTAATTGTCATAAGTAGGGATTTTTGTGGCTTAGGAAATTTGCTTCTGCTAAATTCCTATCCATCCGCAAAAAAAATTACCTACGGCGATTCACTAGGATTGGTTGGAAATTTTGTATCAGAATTTGGTGAAAGTAAGCCTCTATTATCATTCTTGAGAAGAGTAAAAAAAATACTCGTAAATTTAATAAAGGGGTCTGGCGATCAAATTAAATTTAATTCAGCAATTCTGGTTTTACCGCTTGATTGGAGTGGCACATATTTAAAAGAAATGCCATTATTTGTCCCCGATAAAAATTTTGTCACCAAAATATTTAATAAATGCACAGATGTTTTAAATTCAGAAGAAAAATACAAAAACCTATGCGATGAATTTAAGATCCATGGAAAGCTATTTCTTCTGAGTAATTTAAGTCAATCCGGATTATGCTCTGAAGAAAATGAAATTAGACTTTATGAAGAAATTATTCGGAAATCATGTAGCTTGGATGACTGCATCTACATTAAGCCTCATCCAAGAGCTCCTTTCCGTATAATCGAAGGATTAATATGTAGGCTGAGCAAAACTAATAAAATTTATTCATTGTCCCATCCGGATTTAGACGGATACCCAGTTGAGTTATGGACCTTTTTTTTAAAAAATAACCTGATTTTCCCAATATACTCAACAAGTTCTATAAACTTTAAATACTTGTATGATATTGACGTAAAATTTTCGCTGAATCAAGATGTGATTAGTAAATACATATACCCCACTAAGAAAAATGAAGTTTATAAAAATCATTTGAAAATAATCAATTCAATAGAAAAAATGACAGGATGGGACGGTATCAATCCAATTTTATTGGATATGACTTGCTAAAAAATATATACATCTCATTAATGAGATTTCCAATTTTTTCTAAATTAAGATCTTTGCTGATTTTTGGTCCAGCATGTGGAAAAAACACATACGTTGATAAATCAGTTCAGTTTATAGGATCCAATAATATTCAGATAGGAAATAATAGCGCTATTGGAGAAAGATCATGGTTTGTAGTTAATGATCGATCTGATCAAAAAAAGACCATTAAAATTGGAGATAACTGCTTTATTGGACGTGATAATTTTTTTAGCTGTGGGAAATCCATAATAATTTCAGATTATTGCTTAACGACACAAGGCTGTAGATTTATATCAAGCACTCATATTGTAAGTAATCCTCTAAAGCCTTATTTACTTTCAGGGACAACAAATCATGAAAAAATTTATATTGGAACAAATTGTTTTTTTGGGGTGGATGCAAGAGTTATCGGTAATGTGATTATTGGACATGGTTCAATTATTGGTTCCTCGGCAATCATCAAGAGTGATATCCCACCTTTTTCAATCGTGACTGGTAAAGCAGGAGTTATTACCAAAAGATTTAGTTTCATTAAGAACGCCTGGATAAAGGTTGACGAATTTTCAGAAGAAGATGAGTTCTCGCTGCCCTCGGAAGAGCAGTATAAAATCTCACTAAGAAGATCATGGGGTAACATTAATATGCCGTTAATTGCTGTCTCTAGTGTATTTGGTAGTATCTAATAAAAGGTTGATAGTTGAATATACTCATTACGGGGGCTGGTGGCTTCTTAGGAAAGGCGCTAGCTCTTTATTACAAAGATAGAGGCCATAAAGTCACGGGAATTGGGAATAAATTAGACTACATCTTAAATAATAGTGAATATTTTGACAAAGTAATTGATGGTGAAATTTCAATTGAAAAATTAAATCAAATTAATGAAAAGCTAGACTTAGTAATACATTGCGCTGGTGGTAGCTTGGTTGCTACTTCAATTAAGAGCCCATATATAGATTTTTCGAAGACAGTAAATTCAACAGCTATGCTTTTGGAGTATCTAAGATTAAATTCTCCTGGCTCTAAATTAATATTCATATCAAGTGCAGCTGTATATGGTGACAAGCCGGATTTAAAAATACATGAAAATAGCAATATAAAGCCATTATCTCCATATGGATTTAATAAACTTATTTGTGAAAATTTACTTGAAAGTTATTTTAGGAATTTTGGAATAAAGATTGCGATCTTAAGGTTATTCTCACTATATGGCGAAGGATTAAAAAAGCAATTGCTATGGGATGCAGCAAATAAGTTAAGTATAGGTGGCGAATCTTTATTTTACGGCACGGGGAATGAAACTAGGGATTGGATACATGTAGATGACGTTTGTGAAGCCGTCCGATTATGTGCAACGTCAAACGAAAATTTTAAAATTTATAATGTTGGATCTGGTAAAAGAGAATCAAATTTATCCATATTGAGATTGTTACAAGATAAATTAAATTGTGAAGGAAAAATACAATTCAATGGAGTAAGTAAAGAAGGGGATCCAAGACATTATTGGTCTGATAATTCTTCATTACGAAGCATTGGATGGGAGCCAAAAGTTACGCTTGAAGATGGTATATTTAAATACGCCAGGTGGTTTAAGGGTTTATGAAAAAAATAAGAGTTGCAATATGGTTTGATGCTCCTCTTGAGTACACCGGAGGTGTCAATTACATTCTTAATCTACTTTTCGCGCTTAAAGAAGTGGATAAAGATTTGGTAGATGTTTATTTATTTTTTTCTAATAAAATTGATGACGAAAAGTTAAAAGACTTTGCAAAATATTCTAAGATAGTTAAAACCTCAATATTAGCAAGAGGTTCTATTAGCTGGATGGTGCATAAAGTTTTAACAAGATTTTTTAATACTATGTTCATGATGAACTATCTGCTAAAAAATTATTCAATAGATTTTTTATCTCATTTTTGGTTTCCTTTCGTCGGGCGGAGGATAACAAAAGTATCCGTTTGGATTCCTGATTTTCAATATCTACATTTTCCAGAAATGTTTCCAGGAATTAATGTAGAGGACGAAAACAATACGAAATTGAGAATGTCCAGTAACTGTGACGCAATAATACTAAGTAGTCTTGATGCAAAAAAAGATCTTATAAGCATTGCGGGTCCTGCAGTAAATAATCAAAGAATTTCTGTATTAAATTTTGTTAGTCAACCAACTGAATTAGAAATTAATCCCCATGAATTTAATGAATTCATAAGATTATATAAAATACCAGATAAATTTTATTTATGTCCAAATCAATTTTGGAAACATAAAAACCATGAGGTAATCATTGAAGCAATAAGGGAGCTAAAGTGTCAAGGTAGTGATGTATGTGTTGTTATGACAGGTAATCCTGTCGACTATAGACTGGATGGCACTCCATATATTAATCATTTGATGGAATTGGTATCTGCGTATAATTTATCTGATCAGATAAAAATTCTGGGTTTAGTAGATTATAAATTTTTAGGATATTTAATGCGTAAGAGCGTTGCAATAATTAATCCCTCTAAATTTGAGGGATGGAGCTCCAGTGTTGAAGAAGCTAAAAGTCTTGGGAAACAAATAATTTTGTCATCAATAGATGTCCATCATGAACAAGCGCCAAACCATGGATACTTCTTCAAAACAAATGATGCGCATGAGCTTGCAGGTATTCTTGATTCGACCTGGCATGGATTTAGCCCTGATGATGATAAAAATAGAATGATTGCAGCTGAAAAACTCCTACATGAAAGAACAGTGGAATTCGGAAATAAATATCTAAGATTAATACTCGATACTATTGAAGTTCAAAGATAGATGTGATGAGTAATCTTGTATTGGTTTCTCAAATTCAAAAGTATTCAACTTACATTTTTTTTAGCTCGCTCTTCGTAATACCGCAGGCATATTTTGAATTAAGACTTACTTTTCTAATATTTTTTATATTTGCTAATGTAATACTTATTTATAGAAAAAAAGAATTAATAGTAAATTCCGAAGATATTAAATATTATTCATATGTAATTGGAATTGGAATATTTTGGATCTTCATAGGCCTCTTTAATTCAGATGTTATTGAAGAGGGAATAATCGCTCAATTTAAACTTTATGTATATTGGTCAATTCTTTTTTTAATGATATTGACTTTATTTAGAAATAATAGCTCAGCTATTGTTATCCATAAAATAGTAATAACTTCAATCTTATTAATTTCCTTATTGAATATTGTGGGATTATTTGATTACTATTATGATCTCAAAATATTTTCATCAGATTTCAAAAAGCAAATGGAGCTCGATATAGGTGAAAACAGATATTCAATTCTAAGAATTAATAGTAATAATATTTCTTCCCTTTTCTTCTTAATAGGATATTTGATTGGATATATATCATCCAATAGGAAATTAAAATTATTAACGATAGAAGTATTCGCCTTGATTATAGGTCTTATTACTGCAATCTTGGCTGGGAGAAGAGCATTATGGCTAGTAATTTTATTAATGCCTATATTAGTATTATTAATAATTTATGTTAAGGATCTCAATAAAATATATTGGAATAGAATTAAATTTATTTTTAAGTTTGGCTGGTTAATGCTAATACTAATACTAATACTAATATATGTAAATTATGAATTTTTTAATGAAAAAATTATACAATTTATTAACGAAGGTTTTGATGGTGATATTAGGGTTATACAGAGAAAAATTCTAGTTGAAGGTTTTATTGACAGCCCTCTTTACGGTGTTGGACATGCTGTACCACTGTCCAATTACTCCTCTGGTGATAAATGGTTGGTTGAATCTACATATCATCAGATATTATATAACTACGGACTGCTTGGCTGCCTGTTAATAATTACTATATTTTATAGTTATCTAAAAAAAGCGCTCGCTAATATAAATATTTTGAATTCAAACTATAGTATTAATTTTGGTATAGTAGTTGGTTTTTTATCACTGCTAATCGCGGCTTATTCAAACCCATATATTCAATTTGACGGGTTAATTGTCGTTTTATTTTTTATATATCTTGCAAATGAATAATAAACTTAAAGATATTAAAATTTGTACAATATTAATTAGTTATAATGATCCGATTTCTCTAATAAAATCAGTTGATTTACTAAATGGTAATTCAGACGATATAGTAATTGTAGACAATAATTCAGATGTCGAAACTAAAAATTATCTTAAACAATTAAAAGGTGTAATTTTTATATCATTAGATGATAACGTTGGTGTTGCAAAAGCTCTTAATATTGGTGTTGAGCATGCAGAAAAATTAGGGTATCAATGGTTTTTATTATTGGATCAAGATTCAAGGCCCGATAATTATCTAATTAAAGAATTAAAAAATGCAATTGCATTAGGTGGCGATACTAAATTTTTTGCATGTAATCTTAATGGCAATTTAACAAGTACTCATTTTTTAAATTACGTAATAACTTCGGGGAGCTTAATACATTATTCTGTATTCGAAAAAGTTGGTTTTTTTAAAGAGAAACTTTTTATTGACTGTATTGACATTGAATTTTGTATACGCTTCACAAAACTAAAAAAAATCATTCAAGTGGTCTTAAATGGGAAAATATATCATTCCATAGGATTGAAAAAAAGGGGGAATTTTTTTCTTAGTAGGTTTTATACGCACCATCATCCTCAGCGATATTATTATATGTATAGAAATTTTCTTTATTTATTTAGTATTTATATATTTAAGTATCCTTTTTTCTCTTTAAAGATACTTATAGTGCAGTTTTTTCACTTTTTGGCGATGCTAATTAATGGTCCAGATAGGATTAGTTGCAGTACATATACTGCAAAGGGTGTTTTAGATTTTATAAGAAATAGGTACGGTAAATATTAGGTTACAAAAATGATCATGAGTAAAGAAATATTAGTTGGTTGCATTCCTAATTCAGTTGACTTTAGTCATCCAGCTGATCGGAGAAGATATATTCCTTATTTTAATAAAAATAATATTAAATATGAATTAGCCTCATTTGATAAATATTATGAATATGTTTATATTAGCATAGCAGCAGATTTGGGGAAATGGTCTAAATATTCAAATAGATTCTATAATGATACAAATAGACCGAAAGTCATTTTTGATTTATCTGATTCATATTTATCAGCTCATTGGTTAAATGACTTTCTTAGATCCATTTATCACTTTGTTTCTGGTAGAACAAAGTTTTTCAGTTATTCATATAAAAAAACTATTAAATCAATGATTCAAAAATCAGATGTATTGATTTGTGGAAGTATTGAGCAAAAAAATAAGTTATCCCACCTTCACAAAAATATATTTGTCATCAGAGATTACTTTGATGAAGATATCAATATTAAAAAATTTAATTACAGATTGTCTGATAAGGGTGGCTTAAATATTCTTTGGGAGGGTTTCTCTCACAGCAATTCCAATACTTTTAAAATGATGAGGGATGTCCTCGTTGCAAGTGGATTGAGTGATATAAGATTACATGTCATTACTGACCCTAATTATTGCAAAATAGGAGCGGCGCATTTTTGCACTTCAACATATCAAGTTCTTAGTAATATTTTCTCAAAAACTAAAATTAAATTTTATTTGTATGATTGGAACTCATATACTTTTTCACATATTTCTTCTGTTTGTGATTTTGCAATAATTCCAATACCCAATGACCCAATTATGCTCGATAAGCCTGAAAATAAATTGCTTTTATATTGGTCTATTGGTTTGCCAGTTATTGCTACAGGAACACCATCTTATTCAAGAGTTTTAAATAGTATTAATGAGTCATCTATGGCTTGCACAACACACAATGATTGGAAAGATGCCCTAGTGGAACTATCAAGTTCATCTATTCATAGAATAGATTACATGACAAAAGCAATGGAGTATTTGAGGATCAATTCCAGTAAAGAAGTGATCATGAAATCTTGGGATCAAATTTTTACTCATGTTTAATTTATTATGAATAATTATAAAATTTGCAAAAGTTGTGTCATGGATAGTACCGACACATACTTAAAATTTGATGAAAATGGTATTTGTGATTATTGTAATAATTTTAAAATTTCTATTGAGCCTCAATGGAAGAGAGATTTGAGTGACAATTCCCGGATTCTAAAGATACGGGATGAGATAGTTTCGCATGGCAAGGGAAAAAAATACGATTGCATCATTGGTCTGAGTGGAGGTTTAGATAGTTCATATACCGCTTACGTGGCCAAGGAGATTATGGGTTTGCGTCCTTTGCTGCTTCATGTAGATGCTGGATGGAATACTGAACAGGCAGTGCGTAACATCGAAAAGTTAGTAAATGGCTTGAATCTCGAGCTTCATACAGAGGTTATTGATTGGTCTGAAATGAGAGATTTACAATGTGCCTACCTAAGGTCGCAAGTTCCTGATCAAGACACTCCGCAAGATACTGCATTTTTTTCAGCTTTGTATAAATATGCTCGCAAAAATAATATTAAGTATGTTCTCACTGGGGCTAATTACTCTACAGAATGTTGTAGAGAGCCGGAGCAATGGGGTGCTTATCCTGGAATAGATAGGTTGCTAATAAATGATATAAATAGGAAGAACGGTGGAAAAAAATTATTGAAATTTCCAATCGTTGATATATTAATTTACAAAATTTATTATCAATATCTTTTGAGAATGAGAATAATTAAGCCTTTAAACTTAATTGAATACTCTAAAGAGAATGCAGAAAATTTATTATTCAATCGCTTTGGATGGAAAAAATTTAAACATAAACATCATGAATCATTATTTACACGATTTTATGAAGATTTTTGGATGCCAAATAAATTTGGATATGAGAAGAGAAGGGCTCACTTTTCTAGCCTTATTATGACTAAGCAAATGTCAAGAGAGTCTGCTTTACTGAGACTTAAGGAACCAGAGTTGTCACAAGAGGAAACAAAACTTGAATTTGATTATGTAGCCAAAAAATTAAATTTAACTTCCCAAGAATTGTGGATAATTTTTAACGGGAAAAATAGCGATTATAGAAGTTATAAGAATAAACATTGGATAATTAAAGCTGGAGCCTCTATTCTTACTTTCGTTGGTATAGAAAAGAGATTATTTAGATGATACATATTATTGATTATGGACTTGGAAACACTAAAGCAATAGCGTCTGTGTATAAGCATATGTATATTGATGCATGTATTGTAAAATCAAAAGAAGATCTAGTTAACGTAGAAAAAATTATTCTTCCCGGTGTCGGTTCTTTTGATAGTGCAGTGTCTTTATTCAAAAATTCAGACATGTATTCCATCACTTCAGACCTCGTATTAAATCAATCAATTCCAATTTTGGGAATATGTGTAGGTATGCAGATGCTGTTTAATCGAAGTGAGGAAGGACTTGGGAATGGCCTTGAATGGATTGATGGAGAAATATTAAGCTTAAGAGAAAAAGTAAATACGAATATTTCCATTCCGCACATGGGGTGGAACAACATAACACCACTTTCCCATTCAGGCTTATTATCAGGACTTGGTCTTGACTCAAAGTTCTATTTCTCTCATTCTTACGCATCTATTAATTTGCGAAAGGATTATGTTTTAGCGAATACAAATCATGGTGTGACTTTTGATTGTGTAGTGCAGAAAAATAATATCTATGGGGTACAATTCCACCCTGAAAAAAGCCATCACTGGGGGCAGTTAGTTTTGAAAAATTTTTCTGAAATTTAATATGTTGCAATCTAGAAAAATTGTTTCTTTGCTTATTCATAAAAACGAATTAGTAAAATCAAAAAAATTCGGATCTTTTACATACTTAGGTGACCCTCTTAATGCTGTAAAGATATTTAGCGAAAAAAAAGCAGATGAGCTGGTTCTTTTTGATATTGATGCAACTGTAAATAAATTTGATGTCAATTATCAGTTGATAGAAAAGATAGCATCAGAGTGTCGGATGCCACTTTGTTATGGTGGTGGTATCAAGACTGCAGAACATGCAAAAAAAATAATATCGCTTGGCGTAGAGAAAATTTCAATAAGTAGTGTAATTCATGAAAATATTAAGATTATTGGAAGTATCGCAACTTTGATAGGCTGTCAAAGTGTAGTTATTACGTTGGATGTTAAGCAGATTTGTGCGGAAAATAAAATTGAGTATCGAATATATACTCACAATGGAAAATGTGAAACTAAACTTGAACTATTTGATTGTATAAAGAGAGTTATTGATGCTGGAGCTGGCGAAATCATAATCAATTGTATTGATAGGGATGGAATGATGACTGGCTATGATTTGTATTTAGCCTCATTATTAAAGGCTAAATTAACAATTCCATTTGTGTTGTTAGGAGGCGCTGGAAGCTATTCTGATATTGATGAATTAATCACTCAACATGGAGTAATTGGTGCAGCAGCTGGAAGCGCCTTTGTTTTTACAGGTCCAAATCAAGCTGTATTGATAAATTACCCCAACAATAATTAATCCTATTCTAGGCTAAAAAATGTTCAAAAATAAAGTGCTTCTAATTTCTGGTGGAACTGGGACATTTGGAAATGCAGTAATGACCAAATTTCTTAATTCAGACTTAAAAGAGATAAGAATATTTAGTAGGGATGAAAAAAAACATGATGATCTCAGAAGGCAATATAAGTCTGCAAAGCTAAAATTCTACATCGGAGATGTGAGAGATTATCAGTCAATTTATGCCGCAATGATAGATGTTGATTATGTGTTTCATGCGGCTGCATTGAAACAAGTTCCTTCGTGTGAATTTCATCCAATGGAGGCGGTTAAGACAAACATAATTGGCACAGAAAACATCATTGAGTCTGCCATTGCTCGTGATGTTAAAAAAGTAATATGCCTTAGTACAGACAAGGCTGTATACCCAATTAACGCTATGGGCATAAGCAAAGCCATGATGGAAAAAGTGATGATAGCAAAGTCACGAACATCAAATAAGACAATTATTTGTGGCACTCGGTATGGGAATGTTATGGGATCAAGAGGTTCGGTAATTCCACTTTTTTTAAACCAGATTTTATCTAAAGAAAAACTGACAATAACAGATCCAGAGATGACCAGATTTATGATGACCATCGAAGATGCTGTTGATTTAGTTTTGTATGCATTTTTACATGGTAAATCTGGACAAATATTTGTTCAAAAATCACCTGCAGCTTCAATTAAAATCCTTGCAAATGCAATGTTAGAGTTATTTGGAAGTGATAGTAATTTTATTAATATTATCGGAACAAGGCATGGTGAAAAACTATACGAAACACTCCTTAGTCGTGAGGAGATGGCGTCTGCCAATGACCTAGGAAATTATTTTTCAGTAGAGCCTGACATGCGAGATTTAAATTATGAAAAATACTTTGATAAGGGAGATGGAAGAATTACGAACTCATCTGAATTTCATTCTCACAATACACGGCAACTAGATATTGCAGAAATGAAAGACATTCTTTTAAAATTGAGTTGTATTAGTGATGCATTGGCCCATAATAAATCCTAATATGAATATATTAATTACCGGATCAAATGGTTTTATAGCAAAAAATTTAGTATCTCGCCTTAAGGAATTAGGCAATTATATAATTCATGAGTTTAATCGAGATTCTCTTATTAGTGAGCTTGAGGAGATGATTAACTGTTCTGACATGATTATTCATCTTGCAGGGGTAAATAGACCTGAAAATGAAAAATCATTTGAAATCATAAACGTTGGTTTAACTAATACGATTTTAGATCTTGTGAAAAAAAGTGGAAAAAAAATACCCATTTTTTTTTCGTCTTCAACTCAAGTTGGCCAAGAAAACTCTTATGCAGTAAGCAAACTTAAAGCAGAAAATATATTGCAAATATTCTCTAAGGAATATAAAAATCCAGTTGCCATTGCTAGGCTTCCCAATGTATTTGGTAAATGGGCGAGGCCAAACTACAACTCAGTTGTTGCTACATATTGTCATAATGTTGCAAATGGACTTGGTATTAAGATAAACGATCCTAAATCTGAATTAACCATCATGCATGTGGATGATTTGGTTAATATAATTTTGAAGCTATTGAACAACTTTCCATCACGTATAAAAATAATTAAATTAAGTGCCTGCCATAAAATTATGTTGGGAGAGTTAGCTGCCACTATAAAGAGTTTTTCTACTTCTAGAGCGACGCTCTTAATGGATAGAGTTGGGTCTGGCTTGATAAGGTCTCTATATTCTACATATGTGAGTTATATTCCAGTCTCAAAATTCTCATATAGCCTTAAATCGAAATCTGATTCAAGGGGTACGTTCGTAGAATTTTTAAAATTTTCTGATTCTGGACAAGTTTCATTACTAGTAGTAAAACCTGGTCAAAGCAGAGGTGGACATTATCATCACACTAAAACTGAAAAATTTTTTGTTGTTAGCGGGTTCGCAGAGTTCATATTCAACAATAAATTTACTGGGGAGAATTCTAGTTTAATTATTTCAGATGAGAGCATGTCTGTTGTAGATACAGTTCCAGGCTGGGCGCATTCCGTTAAGAATATTGGAAAGACTGATTTGTTGATTTTTTTATGGGCAAGTGAATTATTTGATTTAGCCAATCCTGATACATTCTCCTTTAAGGGGGTATAGTGAAAAAACTTAAAGTAATGACAATTGTTGGCACTAGGCCGGAAATCATCAGGCTATCAAGAGTAATTAATAAATTAGATGACTATTGTGAGCATATTTTAGTTCATACTGGCCAGAATTACGATTACGAATTAAATCAAGTTTTTTTTGATGATTTGAGCATTAGAAAACCTAACTATTTTCTTAATGCCTCTAATGCTGTGTCAAGTGCTTCAGAAACAATTGGCAACATTTTTATACATGTTAATAAATTATTTTGCGAAGTTAAGCCTGATGCATTGCTTGTGCTTGGAGATACAAATAGTTGTCTATCAGTTATCCCAGCTAAAAAATTAAAAATTCCAATCTTCCATATGGAAGCAGGTAATCGTTGTTTTGATGAACGCGTACCAGAGGAAATTAATAGAAAGATCGTTGATCATGTCTCTGATATCAATCTGACTTACAGCAGTATTGCAAGGGAATATTTAATTCAAGAAGGTATCTCACCAAATATGGTGATAAAGATTGGCAGTCCCATGAGGGAGGTAATAAATCATTATGAGAGTGATATTTATAAGTCAGATATTCTTGTAAGATTGGGTATTTCAAAATCAAACTTCATTCTGGTGAGCGCTCATCGCGAGGAAAATATTGAACCTGAAGAATCATTTACGAAGTTAGTGAATATCTTAAATCGATTGGCTTTGGATAAAGAAATCCCAATTATTGTTTCCACTCATCCGAGAACCCAAAAGAGAATTGATCGAGCTAATATAAAATTTCATAAAAATATTGTTTTTTTAAAACCCTTAGGGTTTTTTGACTACAACAAACTACAAATTTCTGCAAGAGTTGTTTTATCGGATAGCGGAACAATTACTGAAGAGTCTTCAATATTGCAATTTAATGCATTAAATATTCGTGAATCTCATGAAAGACCCGAGGGAATGGAGGAGGCATCCACCATGATGGTTGGTTTAAATTATGAAAGAATAGAACAAGCATTAAGCATTCTTAAAGCTAGCACAATGAACAGTGGTGACGTGAAGGAAAACAGCGTTGCTAATGTTAATGACTATATGCCAGTAAATGTTTCTGAAAAAGTATTAAAAATAATTCATAGTTATACAGACTATGTTAATAGAAATGTTTGGAAAAAGTACTAAATGAATGTGCTTTACATTACTGAGTGGTTTGACCCAGAGCCTACTTTCAAGGGTTTGTCATTTGCGAAGAAATTAATCTCATACGGATGTAATGTAACCGTTATTACTGGATTTCCTAATTATCCTGGTGGAATTGTTTATCCAGGGTATCGAGTAAAAATGTTTAGTAGAGAAACTATAGATGGAGTCGACATTAGGCGCGTACCCCTCTATCCAAGCCATGATTCATCGCCGATAAGAAGAATTTTGACCTATGCCAGTTTTGGTATGTCTTCATTATTTTATGGTTTATTTTTAAGGGGAAAATTTGATGTAATACTTTCATATCATCCGCCTCTAACCGTTGGTATTGCAGCTTCAATTATTAGTTTTTTTAGAAGGGTGCCCCTTGTATATGATGTGCAGGATATGTGGCCTGATACCCTTGCTGCTACCGGAATGGTTAAAAGTAGATTGGTTTTAAAAGCGGTATCTAAAGTCTGCGATGTTATATATAAATCAGCGGATGCAATAGTTGTTCTTTCTCCAGGCTTTAAAAATTTGCTTATTGGGCGTGGTGTGCCCAGCAATAAAATCAATGTCATTTATAACTGGGCCGAAGAGGGGGTTTTAAATAACCCTTTGCCTACTCTCGATAGTTATGATTTCAGTGAATCACATTTCAATATAGTCTATGCAGGTAATTGCGGATTTGCACAAGGTCTTGATATTTTCATTGAAGTGGCAAAATATTTGTCTACTGATTCTTCTCCAGTAAGGTTTACGATAATTGGAGGAGGGCTGGATTTAAAGCATCTAAAATTAAGGGTTAAAAATTATCAATTAAATAATGTAGCTTTTTTGAATCCATTGCCAATGAATAAAATTGGAGCAGTATTGGGAAGGGCCGATGCATTATTGGTAAGCCTTGTTGAAGATCCGTTATTTGAAATAACAATACCTTCTAAAATTCAAGCGTATATGTCTTTAGGCAAGCCCTTGCTCGCTATGGTTAAGGGTGATGCTGCGAGCATAATTGAATCAGCTCATTGTGGGGTTGTATTTACAAAACGCACTACTGAACACATAGCTGAAAAGATACAGGATTTCTCTAGGATGGATAAAGTTACCCTGGAGCAAATGGGTAAGCGAGGAAAAAAATATTACGAAGATAATTTAAGCCTTAATCAAGGAGCGATTAAATTCCTTGATATCTTTAATAAGATTCGGTATTGAAATGAATTCTAATTTAAAAAATTTGATAGATAAACTAGTTGCAGTCTTAACATTAGTATTAATGTTACCTGTAATTTTAATAATTTGTATTGTTATATTTTTGTCCATGGGTAGACCAATATTTTTTTCTCAAGATAGACCTGGGAGAAATTGCAAAATTTTTAAAATGTATAAATTTAGAACAATGAAAGTTAGCTCCATTGATGTGGAGGTAGAAAAGCGTATTACCTCAGTTGGTGGTTTCCTTAGGAGTACGAGTCTAGATGAAATACCTGAGTTAATAAATGTATTAAAGGGTGAAATGAGCTTAGTGGGACCAAGGCCATTGCTGATTGAATATCTGACTTTATATGATGAAAAACAGATACAACGACATAATGTATTGCCTGGAATAACTGGGTTAGCACAGGTTAAAGGGAGAAATATATTAAGTTGGAAAAATAAATTTAGATACGACCTTTTTTATGTTAAACATGGATCGTTTTTATTTGATTTATACATACTCTATAAAACAATAATTGTTGTTTTTACTAAAAGTGGATTTCGTGCAAAGGGTGAAGATAAAAAATTCCAATTATGAAATTATTTATTTATTGTGCCGGAGGTTTTGGGTTTGAAGTTGCTGATATAGCGATGCGTCTAAATACAAAATTTAAGCGATGGGATTCAATCGAGTTTATAGATGATAGTGAAATTAGAAAGACTGATAAGATAAAGGTGAGTAATCTTCAAGAGATACTCGACTTATATAAGGTTGATAATTTTGAGGTAGTTATTGCAAATGGTGAGCCAGAAATAGTTAAGAAAATTTCTACAAAATTAAGAAATCTTAATATTAAGTTTGCAACTATAATCGACGAAACATCGGTAGTCTCAGAAAGTGCTAAAATTAGCTCTGGGGTTATAGTTTGTCCATTTTGCTCAATATCAAGTAATGCTGAACTTGGTGAAAATGTAATAGTTAATACTCATAGCATAGTAGGTCATGATGTAACTGTTAAAGATTACTCTGTTATTTCCTCTATGGTTAATATTGGCGGAGCATCTAAGATTGGTACAGGGGTTTATGTTGGGATGTGCTCAAGCATTAAAGAATTAATTTCAATTGGAGATGATTCAATAATCGGTATGGGTTCAGTTGTCTATAATGAAATCCCTGGCGGAGTTATTGCCTTAGGAAATCCTGCTAGACCCATGAGAAAAAATGAACTGAAGAAAGTATTTAAAAATTAATTTAATATGACAAATTTAGAAAAATATAATCAGATATTTGTAGACAACTTTTCCATTTCCCCGGACCAGTTGGACGAGAAGTTTGTTTACCAATGCGTACCTGAATGGGACTCTATAGGACACATGGGAATGATTGCTGGGCTTGAAGATACCTTCTCTATAATGCTTGAAACAGATGACATTGTGGATTTTGGTTCTTACACTAAAGGCATGGAAATACTGGCTAAGTATGGCGTAGTGTTCAATTAAATCATTTATTTTGGGGTAAAAAGTGATATACCCAAATAGTTCCAGTCACTTTAAAGATAGGGTGGCTCTGATATCCGAGTGTGGCAAAAGAATTACATACGGCTCATTGGATGATGAAGTTAATGGTATTGCAAACATATTCTCATCTAAATGCTTAGTATTCAATTTATGTAACAATGAATTGGAATCTGTAGTTGGTTATTTAGCCTTTATTAAATCAAAGGTAGTGCCTGTAATGCTTGATATAAATATCCAGGATTGGGCATTTGAAAATATATATCACCTATACCAGCCAGAGTATATTTGGGCTAACAATAAAAGAATTAAAAAAGATTGGGGCAATCCCGTTCTCTCTTACGGTAAATACAGTCTTATTAAAACAATTTACTTAAATTCGAGCCCTATAAATAATAACTTAGCAATGCTGCTTGCTACATCAGGTAGCACTGGTAATCCGCGTCTTGTGAGAATTAGCTACGAAAATATTCGTAGCAATACGGAATCAATCATAAAATTTTTGGAAATTAGTAAGGATGATGTTGCCATTACAAATTTACCAATTAATTATAGTTATGGACTTTCTATTCTCAATACTCACCTAAATGTTGGTGGTTCTGTGGTTATTACAAATTCTTCGATGCTCGAAAAAAAATTCTGGAGCTTGGTCGAAAATTATGGAGTAACAGGTATGGGCGGAGTTCCATATACCTATACTATCTTAAAGAGATTAAATTTTAGGAAAATGAACCTTCCTTCATTAAAAAAATTGACGCAAGCCGGCGGAAAACTCAGCTCAGAATTGGTAAAAGAGTTTCTTGAGATTTGCAGAGAAAAAGAAATTAAATTTTATGTGATGTATGGTCAAACTGAGGCGACAGCTAGAATTTCATATGTTCCACCTGAGTGTTTGGAATTTAAGTCGGCCAGTATTGGGGTGGAAATACCGGGTGGTACTCTAAAAATTTTATATGATAAGGACATAGCTGGAGTAGGGGTTGATCAAATTGGGGAGCTGATTTATAAGGGGCCCAATGTTTCAATGGGGTATGCAGATACTCGCACTGATTTGGGGCGTGGAGATGAAAATAACGGCGTCTTAAGTACTGGAGACCTTGCAAAGGTAGATGCAGATGGTTTTTATTATATTTGCGGAAGAAAAACTCGCTTTATAAAAATATATGGTGTGCGTACAAATCTAGATGATATTGAATCGCATCTGAACTCAAATAATTTTGAGTGCGCATGTGTTGGAGGTGAGGATTCATTGGAGATATATACACCTCAGGCAGATAAGATTGAATTAATTAAGAAGTATGTTGTTAATTCATTTGGATTTCGTTCGCAAATTATTAAAGTAAAGGTAGTTTCATGTATACCTAGAAATTTGGCGGGTAAGGTGCTTTACACACAGCTGAGTAGCGAGTCCTAAATGCAATCTATTGATAAATATCTTCAAATAGATCCCTTTGCTTTGGATGAGAGACTTAAGCATGAATTGTATTTATCAGATATATGTGATTTGACAAGTTTTCATTATAAAAACTGTCCAGAGTATCGTAATATCTTAAACTTACTAGGATATCAAACTGGATCTCCCCTCAGTACGGAAGAAATTCCATTCATACCGGCTAGATTATTTAAGGAGATGAATTTATTGAGCGTTGATGAAAATCAAGTTCTAAAGACAATGACTTCATCTGGAACATCGTCTGGGAAGCTCTCCAAGATTTACTTAGATAAAGTTACATCTAGGAATCAAACTGCCGTCTTAACAAAAATCGTAACATCCTTTGTTGGGGCGAAAAGAATGCCAATGATAATAATTGATTCAAAAGAAACAATAATCAATAGAAAGTTATTTTCCGCAAGAGGATCTGGAATATTGGGTTTTCAAATATTTGGGAGAGATCATTTTTTTGCTTTAAATGAAAAATTTGAATTGGAGAGTAGAAAATTAGTAGAGTACTTACGAAAATATCAGGGTGAAACAGTTCTAATTTTTGGATTCACTTACTTAATATGGAGCCAGCTCCTACTGAAAATTCGCCAATTGAAGATGGATATAGATCTAAGCAATTGCATCATGATTCATGGTGGCGGCTGGAAAAAATTATCTAATTTAAGTATTTCAGAAGAGAATTTTAAAGCTGATTTTTTAAAAGAAACTGGGTTGCACAAAATTCATAATTATTATGGAATGGTGGAGCAAACTGGCTCAATACACATGGAGTGCGAATATGGTAATTTACACTCATCTATATTTTCAGATATTTTTATAAGAGATTTCAGAGATTTTTCCATTGCCCCCAATGGCACTCCTGGCCTAATTCAATTACTTTCTTTGCTGCCAACAAGTTATCCAGGTCACTCAATTCTGACTGAGGATCAAGGAGTTATATTGGGGGTAGATAATTGCAAGTGCAAAAGAAGGGGGAAGTACTTTAAGGTATTTGGCAGAATTAAAGATGCTGAAGCGAGAGGATGCAGTGATGCATATGGATCTTAGTTTTAATAGTCAAATTACCTATTTATTTGGTTCAAATATAAAAGAGATAAATGCTTTAAATGCCGAGCCCTTTAATGAATTGGCCTGTGATTTTGTTAGCGACCTCTCAAAAATTCTAATTAATGACCCTGATGCAAAAAAATATCAAGATGTATTGGTATTTGCATTTTGGTGTAGAAGGTCTAATTTATCTAAGTTTAAAGAAAGAGTTGTAGATAAGAATTTACGAGTAGGTCGTGGCATAGCTTTTCATATCACGCCCGCAAATGTACCAATAAATTTTGCATATTCTTTAATTATTTCAATATTATCTGGCAATTCAAATATTGTACGTGTCAGTTCAAAATATTTCGAGCAGGTAAATATTATTTGTCAGGCACTGAATAAATTAATATTGGAAGAAAGGTATATTTCATTTAAAAAATTTATTTCAATAATTCAGTATGACCATAGTGAAGAAATTACAAGATTTTTATCATCTATATGTGATGTCAGGGTAATATGGGGGGGTGATAACGCTATTAAAAATATTAAACAAATTTCAATACCGCCACGAAGTTTAGATATTTGTTTTTCTGACAGGTACTCAATAAGTGTAATAAATTCTGATTTTTGTCTAAATTTGTCTTCGGAGGAATTGGAGATTTTAGCGGGTAAGCTATACAACGATGTTTACTATATGAATCAACAGGCTTGCTCTTCCCCCCATGTAATTTTTTGGGTAGGGCCTGAGTCATCGTCAGAAAGTTTAAGGGAGCGATTTTGGCCGATTCTTGGAAAAATTGCTAAACAAAATTATGCTTTGGAGCCTATTAATTCCGTTGATAAATTTGCTTTGCTTTGTAATATGCAAGATCACATGTGTAATCTTAAATTGATAAATCAATATGGTAATTATTTATATCATATAGAGCTTAAGGGGCTTAGTAATACTTTAGACTCTTTAAGAGGGGCATATGGAATTTTGTTTGAATCTAAAATTAATGACCTAGATGAAATTTCTGCAATCGTTACCCCAAAATATCAAACACTTTCTTATTTTGGATTTAGTAAAGGCGAACTTAAAAGCTTTGTTACTCAGGGTAAATTACATGGAGTAGATAGAGTGGTGCCTATAGGACAAGCGCTAGATATGGATGTTATATGGGATGGATTTGACCTTATAAATACCCTCTCTCGAGTTGTATCAATTATTTAATGAATTAAATGTAAAAGAATATTTATGAATATAGAAGACCAATCTGCTTTCAGCCTGAACTCGGTTGAGTTGCAGGAGTATCAACCGAATCGCTATCCATTTCTAATGATAGATTATGTTGATTTGGTGATACCAGGTAAATCAGCTAAGGGGTATAAAAATTTGACCTTGAACGAATGGTTTTTTCCAGGTCATTTCCCAGGAGCACCAAATATGCCTGGCGCACTTCAATTAGAAGCTTTGGCGCAGATGTTGACTGTGGCGATAACAACATTGCCAGGATTAAGGGGTATGGTTACACATGCCCTTTCTCATAAAGTCCGTTTTCGTAAAGAAGTATTGCCAGGAGATAAGTTCGTTATTGAGACTGAAGTCATTTCATGGTCTAGAGGGATTGCAAAAGGCAAAGGAATTGCATACACGAATGGTGAGGTTGCATGCGAAGCAGATATGATGATAGCCATTCCTGATATTTTGAATAAGTTCATTCCAAAGTCTAAGATCTGATTCAGAAGGCAAGATTGATAACCTATTTAAAGATTTTTTTTAGTGAATTACCGTTACTTAGACGGTTCACATTAATAACGCTAAAGTTATTTGCATTCGATTTCATTATCACAAATGCTTGGACCGGCGATAAGTTTTTCTTGAATACGTACCGACATAAAAGTTACTGGTATTACAATAAATTTCGTGAATTTAAAACTATGAGTACGATCTCTTCCATTGTCCAGCCTGGCTTTAATGTCATAGAGATTGGAGGGCACATTGGTTATCTTGCCCAACATTTCTCCTCTTTGGTGGGGTGTGATGGCTGTCTGGTGGTGTTTGAGCCAGGCGTTAATAATCAGAAATACCTAAAGGTAAATTTAGAAAATAACCGCAATGTAAAGATAGAAAATATTGCAATTTCAAATAAGTCAGGCGTATTTAATTTCTATGAAGACTGCATATCTGGAGAAAACAATAGCTTGCTGCCTGATTATTTTTATGCAAAAACAACTGCGTCATCACACTTCGCTAAAAATAAAAAAAATGTTCGCAGTGTTTCAGTTACAACACTGGATGCGTGGTTGATTGAGAATCCAATGAGAGTTGATTTCCTTAAGATTGATGTAGAGGGGAGCGAGATCAATGCTTTACTTGGGGCAGTAAATTCGCTAAAAAGAATAAGATTCATAATGGTTGAGGCTTCAATTGATGGTAGTGAAATTATTAAATTTCTTAAACAAATAGGGTTTGATGTTTATGATGATTCGATGCAAAAAATTGATTCATTGCCAGAACGCTTTGAGGGAAATTTATTTGCTAAAAATATAGATTATTAGTAATTAATGCATTTATTTATTTATTGAGGTTGCCACATTTGGTTGATATTTTAATAATTGGCGCGGGAGCAACTGGTGCTGCTGCTTCATGGAGCCTCAGTAGTTTGGGTTTGCGTGTTATGTGTATGGAACAGGGCGATTTTACAAATCCTGCTAACTACCCCACGAATTCAATCAATTGGGAATCCCAAAAGCTGGGCGAATTTAACCCAAGCCCTAACGTTAGAAATCTTAAATCAGATTACCCTATTAACGATAGTGAGTCCCCAATCGGGATAGCTAATTACAATGCAGTGGGTGGCGGGACAATTCTTTACTCAGGGCACTTTCCTAGATTTCACCCATCTGATTTTAAGGTTAAAACACTTGATGGCGTTGCCGATGACTGGCCAATTTCATACAATGATTTAGAGCCATACTTTTCTCTAAATGATTCAATGATGGGGGTATCAGGCTTAACTGGAGATACTGCTTATCCATTAATTGAGGGGCTCTTACCCCCATTGCCCCTGGGCCATGCGGGGGAAGTAATGGCTAAGGGTTTTAATAAACTTGGATGGCACTGGTGGCCCTCATATAGTGCCATAATTACCAAGAGATATCGTGGACGAGAGCCATGCATTAATGTTGGCCCGTGTAATCTGGGATGTCCACAAGGAGCAAAGTCTAGTGTGGATATTACTTACTGGCCTGCTGCCATTAAAAACGGTGTTATCTTAAAAACAAATTCTAGGGTTAGTAAAATAATCACAAACTCAAATAAGAGGGTAACCGGCGTAACTTATTTTGATGGAGATGGCATTTTACGACGCCAAGAAGCTAAGATTGTGATTCTTGCTTGCAATGGTGTCGGAACGCCTCGATTGTTATTAAATTCAGCTAATGAGTTTGCTCCAAATGGACTTGGTAATAGCTCTGGCTTGGTTGGTAAAAATCTGATGTTGCATCCTTTGGGGTATGTTGAGGGTTTATTCTCTAAGCTACTAGGTTCTCACTTGGGGCCGCAAGGATGCTGTATTTATAGTCATGAATTTTATGAAACCAAGCCAGATCATCAATTCATGAGAGGTTACACCATGCAAATATTGCGTGGCTCCGGCCCAATGGAGGCCGCTCTATCTGGTCTCTTGCGAAATCAAATCAAATTCGGCTCAAATATACATGAAGGTGTAGATAAGACATTTGGCCACAATATAGGAATGGGCCTGATAGTTGAAGATTTACCCGAGTTGCATAATGCAGTTACTCTGGATAGCAAATTAAAAGATGCTAATGGCATCCCTGCGCCAAAAATAAGCTATCAACTAAGTGAGAATAGTAGAAAAATGATGGCACATGCCTTGTCTAGAGGGGTAGAAGCAATGAAAGCAGCGGGTTCTCTCAAGGAATTTGCATTTGGACCGGTCCGAGAGACGGGCTGGCATTTAATGGGTACCGCCCGTATGGGAATCAATCCTGAGACCTCGGTTGTCAACAACAAAGGTCAGTCACATGATTTCTCAAATCTATTCATTGTCTACAGTAGTGTTTTTGTAACATCAGGCGCCGTAAATCCAGTGTCAACTATGCAGGCGATTGCATTATATATTTCCGATAATCTGAAAAAAGATATCAAACAGATATTGGGTGATTAGTTATGGGGGACAATAGTGCATTTCGCCTAGTTTCAGAAAGGATAATAGCAGCGCTATTTCCATTTGATGCCGAAAGAATGCCTTATAGCATTTTAGATTTGGGGTTATATTCAAACTTTGACATCAAGGCAACCCCAGAGGCAGTTACATGTATTATTAAATATTTAGATGATTTAGCAAAATTAAAGCACACAAGCATATTGGAAATGAATGCAGAAGATATTCTTAAGATGTATGATGAGGCAAAAAAGCTAAAACCTAGAATAGCTATCCATTTCATTAAGAGAATTGTTATTGATTATTATTCGCATGAAGATGTCCTTAATGCAATTGGAAAGAAAGAAAATCCACCATTCCCAAGCGGAAACTACGTACTAGAGGGTGATTTGAGCCTGCTTGAAGAGGTTTTCAATAAAGGGCCAATATTTAGGAAAATTTAATTATGCTTTTGTCTAAAAAGAATGCCATCATTACAGGTTCCAGTTCTGGCATTGGGGCAGCAGTCCTAGAATTGTTTGCTCAAAATGGAGCGAATATTTTTTGCTGTGCAAGAACCCCCTCAGACTTATTTACAGAGCGTATAGATTTTTTATCAAATAAATATGGGGTGACAATAATGCCCATTTTTTTTGATTTTGGTGAAGAGTCAGGAGTTAAAAAAGCTATTAAGGAAATTATTGATAAAAAAATAAATATTGATATATTAGTTAATAATGCCGGTATTGCATCCGGCTCCACTTTTCATATGACAACAAGATCTGAAATCGAAAATCAATTTGATGTCAACTTTTTCTCTCAAATTCAGTTCACCCAATCTATATCCCGATTAATGATGCGTAACCATGGCGGTTCAATTGTAAATATTTCCTCTATTTCTGGCATCGATGCAGGTGCTGGAACAATTGCTTATGGTGCAAGTAAGGCAGCTTTAATTTTTGCTACTAAGGTGATGGCTAGAGAGCTGGGAAGATTTAATATTAAAGTAAATTCAGTAGCCCCAGGTATAACTGACACTAAGATGTATAAAAAAATGGACCAAAAGCAGGCTCAAAAGGTTATTGAGAATAATTGCTTAATGCGGATTGCGCAACCGGAGGAGATTGCAAAATCCGTTTTATTCTTTGCAAGTGATTTATCAAGTTACGTAACTGGGCAGACTCTAAGAGTTGATGGTGGATATTTCTAGGATTTTAAATGTTAACTAACAATAAAGAAGTGGATGATATTTCGATCGCAGCGAAATTTATGCGACGGAAGATATTGGAGGTAAGTCATAAATGTAATTTAAGCACGCATCTTGGCGGCGGTCTATCAATAGTCGATATAGTTGCGACACTCTATACGTCCATCCTATCCTACAAACATTCAGATCCAAGATGGGATTTGCGGGATAAATTTATCCTAAGCAAGGGTCATGGTGTGCTTGGATTTTTTAGCGGTCTTTTGGTTGCCAGGATCATAAGCGAAGAAATATTTTTTACATTTCAAACCAATGGAAGTGATTTAATTGCTCACCCTGTGATGAATTTAGATTTGGGAATTGAGTCATCAAATGGTAGTTTGGGGCAAGGGTTATCGATGGGTGTTGGTCTTGCTATCGCAGCCAAAAAAAAGAAACTTAATAATAAGGTTTATGTTTTACTCGGCGATGGAGAGTGTAATGAAGGCTCCATATGGGAGGCTGCTATGTCTGCACACCAATTTGGTCTAGATAATTTAATTGTAATTGTTGACAAAAATAACTTTCAAAGCGATGGTGAGTGTATGAGCGTAATGAATAGCATTTCTTTGGCTGAAAAATGGAGAAGTTTTGGATGGAACACTTGCGAGGTGGACGGACATAATATCACTGAGCTATTAAAGGTATTTAGGGGACCATCGAAATCTGAGATGCCAAAGGCTATCATAGCGAACACCATAAAAGGCAAGGGAGTATCTTTTATGGAAGGCAATAACGATTGGCACCATAATAGACTTACAAAAAATCAGTATGATTTGGCTTTAATGGAGATGGATTCGTGAAACTAGAAATAAACGCGATAACATCTAGGCAATGGTCAAGGCTTGGGTCTCGAGGGGTCTTTGGCCAAGCTATTTTCTCAATTTCCGAGCTCTATCCAAATTTGATGGTTCTGTCTGCTGATTTAGGCAAGTCATCAGGTTTAGATCGTTTTGCAAAAACATATCCAGAAAAATTTTTAAATACGGGTATTGCTGAGCAAAACTTAATAGGGGTTGCTGCTGGATTATCAAAAGAAGGTTTTCAGGTGTTTGCAACTTCTTTTGCTCCATTTATTTCAATGCGGGCAAGTGAGCAAATTCGTATGAATATGGGTTATATGGGTCTGAATATTAAGGCAGTATCGATTGGTAGTGGATTGTCTATGGGGTTTTTAGGAAACTCACATTATGGGATTGAGGACGCTGCAATCATGCGGGCTATTCCGAACATCACAGTAGTGTCTCCTGCGGATTGCGGGGAAATTATTAAAGTGGTTTATGCATCATTAAGTTATGACAAACCTATGTATATTAGATTGACTGGAGGAGTAAATAATCCCGTTGTCTATGAGAATGAATATGATTTTCAAATAGGTAAGGCAGTAACTCTTAAAGAGGGTAATGATATCTTTCTAATTGCCTCAGGAACAATGGTGTATGAAGCATTAGAGGCGGCTAAGTATTTAGATGCTTTAAATATAAGTGCATCCGTTATAAATATGCATACATTAAAACCTCTTGATACTGAATTACTAGACAAGGTACTTTCTAAGGGGAAGCCAATTGTAACTATTGAGGAGCATAGCATTATCGGTGGTCTTGGAAGCGCTGTTTCTGAGTACAAGACCAGATTTAAAAATGCGCCGCCACATTTAATTATTGGGCTGCCGGATGCATTTGGAGATACTGGTGATTATGAATACTTGCTAAATAAGTACCACTTAAAGGGTAATTTAATTTCAGAAAGGATTAAATCTTTTATCGCAGAAATTTAAAAGATTTAAATTGAAATTTGACAAATATTAATAAGATGTCTCAATGGCCATGCTATACAGACGAAGAAGTAAAGGCGGCTACTGAATGCCTTGTATCTAATAAAGTCAATTATTGGACTGGAGAAGAATGCAGGAAATTTGAGGCTGAATTTTCTGCATGGGTTGGTAGCAAGTATGCAATAGCACTGGCGAATGGAACAGTTGCACTTGATTTAGCGCTTAAAGCCCTTGAAATAGGGGCTGGCGATGAAGTAATAGTTACACCAAGAACTTTTATTGCCTCAGCATCATGCATAGTGAATGTGGGCGCAACACCAGTGTTTGCAGACGTTGACTTGGTTTCGGGAAACATAACTGCCGAAACAATTCAAAAGGTAATTACAGTAAAGACAAAAGCTATCATCTGCGTTCATTTAGCGGGGTGGCCTTGTGACATGGATCCTATTATTGCGCTTGCAAGGGATAGGGGGTTGACGGTGATAGAGGATTGCGCCCAAGCACATGGAGCCATGTACAAAGGTCGGAATGTTGGCTCTATAGGAGATGTAGCGGCTTGGAGCTTTTGCCAAGACAAAATTATGACTACAGGTGGTGAGGGGGGGATGGTTACTACTAATTCTGCTGATTTATGGCAAAAAATGTGGAGCTACAAAGATCATGGAAAGAGCTATGAATCTGTTTTTGAAAAAAAACATCCTCCAGGATTTAGATGGGTTCACGATGAATTCGGCACAAATTATAGAATGTTGGAATTTCAGGGAGCCATTGGTAGAGTGCAGTTGGGGAAAATGAAAGAATGGACTTACAAGCGAAGTGTTAATGCCGCTAGATTAAAAAAAACTTGTCAAGAGTCAGTCTGTCTAAGAGTGCCAAACTTTAATTGTGGAAATGAAGGTTGTCAAGAATCCTGCCGGGAAGTGCTTGGCTGCGTACATGCAAATTATAAATTTTATGCCTATGTTAGACCAGAATATTTAAGGGAAGGCTGGACAAGAGATCGGATCATCTCCGAGATTAACGCAAAAAATATTCCCTGCTTTCAAGGATCTTGCTCAGAGGTTTATCTTGAAAATGCATTTATAAGTTCTGGGCTAGCGCCAAGAGATCGATTGCAAAATGCAAAAATACTTGGGGAAACAAGCCTTATGTTTTTAATTCATCCAACAATTACAGAGCTCGAGATTGAATCAACATGTGAGATCATAAAAGAAGTTTTTTCTCGGGCTCAGATAGAGTAATATTTTGATTTATGCGCATAAAATAATTCCAATATTTTTTGGACCAATTCCTTTAGTTATTTATTTGTACTGCCTGGGAATCATTTTGAATAAAGGTAGTATCAAAACACTTGCAGTAATTATTTTGGCTCTTTTAAGTCTGCCAATTTTTTCAAATACTCTATTGAGTTATATGGAAAAGGGGCTAGAGAGGCCTAACATTGATAATGTTAGAAAGGCTGACGCAGTTCTAGTCTTGGGTGGCATGCTGCATGAATATCAGTCCAATCACTTAGCATCTTATGAGTGGGATGACCCTGATCGCTTTATTGCTGGCCTTGATTTAATGTTCGCAAAAAAAGCAGATACATTAATTTTTACAGGTGGAAGACTTCCGTGGGAGTCGGAAAGATTTTCAGAGGGTGAGGAATTAAAAAAAATTGCAATAAAGTATGGAATTCCAAGTGTAAATATTATGGTAACTTCCGAAGTTCAAAATACAAGCGATGAGGTAAGGGCGGTCAAGAAGTTATTTTCTAATGAGAATAAGAAAAAAATAATACTTGTTACATCAGCATTTCACATGAAAAGAGCACTTTTTCTTTTTAAAGACTCAGATTTAGAAATAATTCCGTATCCAGTGGATTTTAAATATTACGCAGGAGGAATGCAGATTAACAAATTCATTCCATCTGCATATGCATTAAAGGACGTTGAAATGGCGTTTCGGGAGATTATGGGGAGGGTTTATTACTTGATGCTGGATTCTCTGCGTACCTATTAATACCTATTAATAGTCCAATTAGCGTTAGTAGCTGCTCAAAATATACTCCCTGGGAGAGTTCATTACAAAGCCATGAAATAAGCAGGGAAAGTAACAGCCAAGTGGAAAAACTACCCCATCTAGTTTCATCGCTGTATGGGTTAATCAGCGGTGATGCCGTTAATAGTAATAACAAAATGGTTCCAGGTATACCAATTCCAAGTATAAGGTCTAGAAGTCCTGAATGACTTTGAGTTAAAGGCGATTCAGGATATCTTTCCTTAATCAATTTGCCAAATGACGCATGGATTAATCCGTATCCTAAGGGGTTATCAAAAATCATTTTAGCTCCTTCAAAAGCCCAAACAAGTCGATAGTAGTATTTCGCATTAATTGGATTTCCTAACCCATTGGGAGGCAATTCTGAAGTATTTTCTCTCCAATTAGTAATCACTTTTGTGTCAAACATTATTTTAATATCACTTTTAAAATTTGGATAAAAGTTAATATCAATTTGATGAAGAATTTTGTTGTTTGTATATAAGTAATTCCAAGAGCTTTTTGCATCAATAAATACATAGGATGAAACAAGTGCGGTCATTACTGCCAGAAAAATTATAATTTTATATTTAAAGTGCTGAAATAAAAAACAACACATTGCAATAAAGCTCAACACGATACAACAAATCACACCAAATAAACTTTCACATAAGTAAAGGTTAATTAATGCAATACCTGAGCCAATAAATAAAAAGATAGTTTCAAATTTAAGAAATTTTGAATTTCTTAAATTAAAAAGAATCTGCCCCATTGAGATGCCAAATATAGGTACTGCAGTTGCAATGTAAGTCGTCTTCGGCAAATAGAATCTGTGAGACTCGTAGTAAAGGAGGGCAAATTCAGGAACACTTTGAGAATCGATATTGTACGAATTGCTTATAAAAAATTTAAGTAAAAAAAATAGACTTGGAGTTAGTAAACTTAAATAAATAATCCAGAAACATAAAATATTCTTATCTTGGCTTACGAATTTTGATCTTATGAAGGCGCCGAAAAGGAGGGTAAATATGAACCCAATTATTGCCCGCTTCCATACACTTGTAAGCTCTTTTAACTGTAATCCTTGATCATGTGAAAAGAATAGTAACTGCGAAGATATCCAGAGAGCTAAAGCTGTTAAAATAAGAAAAGAAATTTTTTGATGTAAATTAAGTTTAATATTTAATGTGTAAATTAGTAAAAAACTCAAAAAAACGCCAAAAAATAATGCAAGGTTTCTTATAACTATTGTTTCTGGTAAGCCCCATATGCTAAATAATAAAAAAAATATAAAAGATATTAGGAGGGCAAATTGGTTTTTCATGGAGAGGTAATTAACATTAGGGATAATTTCGGACTTATTTTTAAGCTACCTTTTTTTAGTTTTAGCTCTTGAAAAATTTAGTATTGGCGACATTTATATGAAAAATATTTTTTTTGAATTAGCAAATTTTTTATCTCGACTGTCATCTTCTAAAAAAATATTTTTAGTAGTCGTGATAGACGGCATAATTTGCTTCGTTAGTACTTGGCTCGCTTTCTATTTGCGTATAGGCGATTTTAATTTCAAGTTTACAACGGTTGTAAATGTGTCTGTAATTTCAATAATTTTACTATTTGGCCCATCATACTTTTATGGACTCTATAGGGTTGCTTTCAGGTATTTTGATTTTTCAGTAATGCCTGTTGCGGTAAAAATTTTTTCCACTTATACATTATTTTTCATAATAATCATTGGATTTATAGGGGTGGATTTTTCCCCAAAAACCTTGGGTGTTATTCAACCGATCCTACTTTTCTTATTTTTAGCTAATTCTAGAGTATTAGCAAAATATTTTTTTTATTATTGTACTGAACCGATTAAAGTAGATAAAAATATAAACGGAATTATAATTTACGGTTGTGGATCTGCTGGTAGGCAAATTTCAAGTGTCATAAATCAATCTGGCTATGCAAAAATAGTTGGTTTTTTTGATGATGACTCTAGGCTTTGGGGTAGATCGATCCAAAATATTCGGATCTATAGGCCGGATGATATTCAAAAACTGACTAAGCATCTAAAGGCTTCTGAGATAATTTTAGCTATGCCCTCTGCAAGCCCGCAGAGGCGATCTGAGTTACTAAGCGCTATTCAAGAATATAAAATTCAGGTTAAAACTTTGCCAGACTTAGTTGAAATAGTAACGGGAAGGTTATCAATATCAGACATTAGATCCCCTAGAATCGAGGATTTGCTAGGTAGAGTCCCAGCGTTGCCTATTGATTATCTTTTGAAAAAAAATATTGTTGGTAAGAGTGTAGTAATTACCGGCGCCGGGGGGTCAATCGGATCAGAATTATGTGAGCAGGTAATTAATTTGCAGCCTCAAACACTCATATTAATAGACCATGGAGAGCATGCATTACATACCATTTATGAAAAGCTTATTGCGTATAAGCTTGATGTAAATGTGGTTCCATTTTTAACTTCCGTAAAAAATGAGGCGAGAATCAGCCAAATATTTGAAATATATAAACCTCATATTATATTTCATGCAGCAGCCTATAAGCATGTAGCGCTAGTTGAGCATAATACCCTTCAAGCAGTTGAGAATAATGTATTTGGAACTATGTCACTTGCAAAATGTTCTTTAAAGGCAAAGGTAAAAAACTTTGTACTAATAAGTACGGATAAGGCCGTAAACCCAACAAATGTTATGGGCGCCACCAAAAGGTTTTGTGAATTAATAGTCCAAGCATTATTTAAATCTTCTCAGGAAACACTGTTCACAATAGTGAGATTTGGAAATGTATTGGGTTCATCTGGATCCGTAGTTCCTATTTTTAAAGAGCAAATTCAAAAACGAGTTGATATAACATTGACTCATAAGGATGTAGTCCGTTATTTCATGACAATTCCTGAAGCGGCGCAACTGGTTATACAGGCATCGTCCATAGCGCAGGGTGGAGAAATTTTTATTCTTGATATGGGTCAACCTATCAAGATAAGTGATTTAGCAAAGAAAATGGTTAATCTATCGGGCCTTTCCTTAAGGGGTGATGATGGAATTGGTGATATAGGGATTAAATATATTGGATTGCGCCCTGGTGAAAAATTGTATGAGGAGTTAACAATCTCTGGTTCTCTAGCCGACACTATCCATCCTAAAATTATGAAAACTATCGAAGAGTTTTTCTCATGGGATGAGCTGGAGATGCGATTAAGTGACTTGCGCAAAAGTGTAGATTCTGCGGATATTTCCGCTGTCACAGATATTTTTAAAAAAACAATATCAGGGTATAAACCCCCAGCGACTATAGTGGACTACATTTACAATGGAAAATAAGATTAAATTTTCTTCGAGACGAACAACTATACTAGGTGCATATGGACGAAAAAGTGTTTCTTTTGAGATTGACTAAGATTGCATCCAATTTGGAAGTAAAATTTCTAAATCGTAAGCTGATTTTATTGTACATAACATCAGTTTTTGCTGGTATGTTATTGGCTTTTTTGGCGTGGTTAATTCTCGGCCTTTATACATCTACTTCACAAGTACTTACTTCCAATTACAAGGCTGAAGGATTTATCAATTCGGAAGCTGCGTCGGATCAAAAAGATGGAGCGCAAAAAACCTCACAACTTTTAGATGTGGTTTCTTGGCAAAAATACTCCAAGGGTGCATTTCCAAACTTAGCAAAGGAATTTGTGAAAAATGCTCGCAATGAAAATTTGCAAGGCAAGGAATTTCAATTCTATCAAAATCTATCTAGCATCAATTGGTGGGAAAAGCATACGTCACCAATATTTATGCTTTCAAAAAAGGATGTCAAGGATCTGCTTGGTGAGGCAAAAGAATTTGAGTCTGATGGGAATGCCTTGTTAGGCATAAGAATAAATGCAGATAGCAAGACAAGTAAATTGGCTGAGGAGGAATCTTTATTCGCGGCGAATTTTATACGATCAGGCTTGCTGTATATTCGTGTTGCTGACTTAATTAAGTCAGTCATCGCAGAGCAGGTAGTTGCGTATTCTGATTTAGAGTCATCTACTAGATCGTTAAAGACTTATATTGAATTTTTAAATATTAAGTATAAGCAGCTTCTTGCTCTTAAATCTTTAGAAACTGATATAAGATCTTATACCGTTAATACCATTCCTAAGCCTGAGTCGATTAAGTACTTTCCTCTTCAGGTTCAGTTGGTTGCAAATCGAGTTGAGTTGTCTGAACAAGAGCAAGTTTTGATGACAATGGAAGCCCGAAAAAGAAAAATTGAACTTTTATCACGCATTTCATCAAAGCTTCACGATTTAACTTCAAATAATGTGGATGGATTCACGCTATGTAAAGAGACTATTAGTTATCTTGATAGTGAGCTTAGGCTTCCAGAAAATCAAGGCAACCAAGAGATTGAAGCTCTGAATTTATTTAAATCAAAAGTAAATAATTTATATTACTCGCATTTGGATGGGATATACGTCCTTAATTCCGGCTCCACCCAAAAAGTTAAGCTAATTACTTATGTTGCATTTGGTGCTTTTATTGGATTTTTAGTAATTCTTATCGGTTCTTTATTATCAAGAATTTCTATTAAAAAAATTAGCCACATTGGTAACTAATTTTTATGGCACTAGACTTAAAAAAAGAAATTCTAGAAAAATAATAAGGTGAACAACTCCTTGTAAGAGGGTTATTTTTCCAATTGCTAAAGTTGTAGCTCCAATAAAAAAAGATAAGTACATTAGTGCTTTATTCAGACTGCTAATACCTAGACTCAATCGCAGATTGAAGCAAATTGCTATCACCACCACGGTAGGATTGTTAGTCCAATGCTGGCTAAAGCGGAACCCAGGGCCAAGTTAAGGCTACTTTGGAGGCGATTTGCTCGTGCAGCTCTGACGGCAGCGTAAGCTTCTGGCATTAAGACTAGCGTCGCAATGGTAATGCCCACCACAGTCTTTGGGGCTCCTGCAGCTTTCACTCCAGCCTCAATAGCTGGATTGAGTGCTTATGCTAAACCAACCACTACTGCAAGCTAGGCCAACAAAAGGACTGCGCTAATACTGGTTTTGAGGGTGCTAGGCTTGTCGGCATGTGCAGCACTATCAGTCTTTTGATCTTCTGCCTTGGGGAGATAGTAATCACGATGACTTACTGTTTGAAAAAATAAGAAGGCGCTATATAGAGCAAAAGAGGCTATACCCGCAAAAGCCAGCTGACTCTTGGTGAAGTCGGGCCCTGGAGTGCTCACGGTAACCATGGGCATCACTAAAATAAATGTAGCCAGGGCGGTGAGTACTGCCAATGCAGAATTGGTACCCTCATTGCGAAATGTCATTTCATGATGCTTAAAGCCGCCCATGAAGATGCATAGACCAATTACTCCGTTAACAACAATCATGACAGTTGCAAAGACGGCGTCATGGGCAATAAATTCAGAACCTTCATGCCCCGCTAACATCATGGCGATGATGAGAGAGACTTCAATAACGGTGACGCTAATAGATAGCACCAATGTTCCATATGGCTCACCGGTTTTATGCGCAATGACCTCGGCATGATGAACTGCAGATAAGACAGCTCCGATGAGGGTAATGCCCATTAAGGCGATGAACCAAGTTTGGCTAAGAAGGTGCGGCATATTGGTCAATGGCTGTATAGGTAAGGTACTGAAATTCAAGGTAAGCTTTGGTATTTAATGCGTATAGTTTAAAAGGATTACATGAAGGCAATTGTCTTATTTGGCCATGGCGCCCGTGATGCTCGTTGGCGCGAGCCTTTTGATCGTCTGGCATCGCTCTGGAGAGCCCAACATCCTCAGGTTTTAGTAGAATTGGCTTTTTTGGAGCTCATGCAGCCCAACCTAGAAGAGGCTATTGGATCTCATCTTGCCGCTGGTGCTTCTGAGGTGGTGGTTGTGCCGGTCTTTTTTGGCCAGGGCGGTCATTTACGTAACGATTTCCCAGCCCTTTTGAGTGAGTGTCAGGAAAAGTTTCCTGACGTTGCTTTAAGCGCTACGTCGGCAGTTGGTGAGGATAAGGCTGTCCTGCAGGCTATCATCGATTTTGGCTCCAAGGCTCTTTAATTCTGCATCCTGATTGACCGTTTGACTCGGAGTCTGTGATCGCACTCTTAAGGCTTTGCCAATCATAATTAGCGCCGGTGAGGCTCTATCAAACCAATCATCTGCTTTACCCTCAGCAAGCTCCCCTAGGGTGCTTGACCAGTGACGCTCATTCTTGGTGCTGACAGCTTCTAAGATATGTATAGGCGTATCTCTTGAATGGTTTGAGTTATTTTTTGAGATTAGCTGCTCAGCAATTTTTTTCGCATCTTTGCGACCCATGTAGTAAACCAAGGTATCTGCATTTGGACTTGTTAGGGGCTGCGAATTTTCATCCGAGGGGCTTGAGGTATTTTCATCACCCTGCGCCAAAGTGATAAATGCAACACTTCTACTCACACCTCTTAATGTCAGGGATTGCTGGATGGTCGCAGCTCCTGCTAAAGCGGCAGTAATACCAGGCACTACTTCCACTTCAATACCGATATTTTTGAGAGCTTGGATTTCTTCATCAGCACGCCCAAACATCATGGGATCGCCACCTTTAAGGCGAATAATGGTGCGATATTTTTTAGCTGCGTCAATTAAACGTTTATTGATAAAGTGTTGAGCAGAAGACAGCTTACCGCAGCGCTTACCAACAGGTTCTTTGATGGCTTGAGGACAGAGTTCTAGCATTGCAGAATCCACCAGTGCATCATGAAAAACGATATCTGCTTTTGCTAATAGATTGGCTCCGCGCACAGTAATGAGATCAGCCGCACCGGGGCCTGCGCCAACTAAATACACCTTACCAAGTTTGCTTAGATTGATCATGATATTTTTGCTATTCGTGACTTAGATATTTTCTTGACTGCTGCGGGTATCACGCCAGCTATTTTGTGTAGTCACGCTAAAGAGATCAAACTGCTTGAGTCCAATATGTAGATTTTGATCGGGACGGAGCTCAAAAGCATCAAAGCCTACGCGTGCGCCTTGCAAGAGTTGATCAATTAGAACATCGCCAATTGCTCTAAGTTCGCCTTGCCACTCAAAGCGATCTCTTAGTAGGGCGGCCGTACTAAAGCTTCTACCATCTCTAAAGATGGGGAAGTGTGCACCAACTACTGGCCAGAGTTTTTTGCTTTCTTCAATGATGTCAGCATGCTTGAGAATGTCATCATTGGCAGAAAACCAAACACCAACCTCACCCTTATTTGCCTTGTCTACGATATCTGAGTTTTTGTGATGTTTAATCCACCAATGAAATGGTACCAATACTTTATGCAATCCATGATCTAAATTCGGAATACCACCTTCATCGCGCTCACCATTCCAGACCTGCCATTCATTAATGATGAGAGTGGGCTTACCGTCTTTGGGGAAGTAAATAATCTGCTTATTCATGATTAAGCCAGCGCTCCTTTGGCGTGCTTGCCATTACTCTTGTAGGCTGCTTCTTTAAATGGTGCAATACCTAAGCGACGATAAGTCTGGATAAAAGGCTCATCGTTTGTACGTTGTTCTACATAAGTTTTAATCAAGCTAGTAATGACATCAGGGATTTCATTAGCGTAAAAAGACGGGCCAATCACCTTACCAATGGAAGCGTCATTACCTTGCTCGCCACCTAAGGTGATTTGATACCACTCTTCACCATCTTTATCCACGCCAAGTACGCCAATATTGCCAACATGATGATGACCGCAAGAATTAATACATCCAGAAATATTCAGACTAATATCACCTAAGTCAAAAAGGTAATCTAAATCATCAAAGCGCTCTTGAATCGCTTTAGCAATTGGGAGTGATTTGGCATTAGCTAGCGAACAAAAATCACCACCAGGGCAAGCGATGATGTCAGTGAGCAGCCCAATGTTGGGTAGTGCCACATGTTGTTGCTTAGCAGCTTGCCAGAGCTCAAATAGTTTAGATTGCTCTACATCAGCCAGCACTAAGTTTTGTTCATGCGTAACGCGTAATTCGCCAAAGCTATATTGGTCTGCTAAGTCAGCTATGGCATTCATCTGCGCACTAGTTGCATCGCCAGGAGCGACAGTACCATGGGGCTTGAGCGACAAGATTACGCTGGCATAACCTGGCACTTGATGTGATTTGACATTGCGCTTAAGCCAGTGAGCAAAAGCACCTCTCTCAGGCTCGGTAGCAGCTGCAAGAATAGCTTCATCACTTATTGCATTTAACTGTTGATATGCAGGCTTAGTAAAGTGTTTAGCAACACGCTCCCACTCAGCCTTCGTGAAATTATCTTTACTCTGCTTTGTTTCGTTATGAAGGTGCGCCCACTCACCCTCAACTTGGCGTGCAAATTCTTCTGGACCCAAAGCCTTTACTAAAATTTTAATGCGAGCTTTGTAAAGGTTGTCTCGACGACCAAATCGGTTGTACACGCGCAAGAGGGCGGTTAGATAACTAGGCAAAACTTGCCATGGTAAGCCTTGCTTAATTAATGATCCCAGTATGGGTGTACGACCCATACCACCGCCTGCATAGATATCGGCAGTCAATTCTCCATTATTGGTATTTGGATTTTTTTTGAGCTCAATGCCGACGTCGTGGCAAAGCAAGACGGTGCGATCTTCTTTCGCACCATTAATTGCAAACTTAAACTTACGTGGCAGGTGAGCAAACTCTGGATGTAAGGTTGACCATTGGCGAAGTAATTCGCAAACGGGGCGAGGATCAATATATTCATCGGCGGCAACACCTCCAAAGGCATCGCTTGTGATATTCCGAATGCAGTTGCCCGATGTCTGAATCGCATGCATTTCTACCTTGGCTAATTCAGCCAAGATGTCTGGAGTCTGCTCTAGCTCTACCCAGTTGAACTGAATGTTTTGACGGGTAGTAAAGTGTCCGTAACCACGATCGTATTTATCTGCAATGAAGGCAAGCGTGCGAAGCTGTTTAGCGCTTAACAAGCCGTAAGGAATGGCAACACGCAACATGTAAGCATGGCGCTGATGGTAGAGACCATTCTGAAGACGGAGGGGGCGGAATTCTTCTTCGGCTAGGGTACCGTTCAGGCGTCGCTCAACTTGGTCTCGGAATTGGATAACTCGTTGATCTACAAGGGTTTGGTCAATATGGTCATATTTGTACATAGCCCCTGTATTGTCTGGGGCTAATTACATAACTACAAATACTTAAATATTTAATCTATATAACTAAAAGTATATATAGAGTGGGATGGGTAAATCCTAGCTCATCTGGGCTAATTTGTACCATCTCGGGGCTTAAGATGGCTCCGTTGGGCATAAAAAAATCGATATCGGAGAACAAATGAAAAAAATATTCTTAGCTAGTAGCGCTATTGCGATATTGGCTACCCCTGGATTGTTATTGGCGCAGACCAGTAAATCCCCCTTACCATCAGCATCAGGTCAAGGTTTTACGCAGGAAGGTCTCAAGCGCATTGATACTTTCTTTGCGGACCAGATTGCCAGTAACCAAATGCCGGGCGCTGTTTTGGCGGTTTCCAAAAATGGCAAGTTGAGTATTTACAAGCCTTATGGCTATCTCGATAAAGATGCTCAAAAACCTATGACAACCGATGCCATTTTTAATTTGGCATCGATGACTAAGGTAATGGCAACCGTAGGCGCCTTAACTTTTTATGAAGAAGGAAAGCTACCCCTCAATGCACCAATCTCTGATTGGTTGCCTCAATTTAAGAATATGAAAGTCGGCCAGGTGGATGCTGATGGCAAGCTCACCACGAGTCCTGCGAATAATCCCATCACTGTACAAGACTTGATGCGCCATACTAATGGCCTTACTTATGGTGGTCGTGGTGCAACTCCGATTCACCAATTTTATCCTGCAGGATCAGCTCCCGCTGCAATCAATCTCTCGACAGAAGAATTTATTGATAAGTTAGCTGCTGCACCATTGTTATATGAACCTGGCACTGTGTGGGACTATGGTTTTGGGCTTGATGTACTCGGCATCATTGAGGAGAAAATTGCAGGTAAGTCTCTTGGCGGTGTTTTGCAAGAGCGAGTGTGGAGCAAAGTAGGCATGCCAAATACATCCTTTCAGTTAGCTGAAAAAGATCGCCCGCGTTTAGCTCAACCGTTGCCTTTAGATCCTTTAACAGGAAAGCCGCAAAAGGTCGATATTCATACTAAGCAAGTCAAGTTTGATTGTGGCGGTTCATGCGCTTACTCAACAGCAGGTGATTATTTACGTTTTGGGCAAATGTTACTTAATGGCGGCAGTATTGATGGCAAGCGTGTCTTAGGGCCGCAAACTGTAGCATTCATGACAGCCAATCATTTAAATAAAGATATTAAAAATAATGTGAGCGGTACTGAGCCCGCCCGTGTTGGTTATGGCTTTGGTTTGGGAGTAGCTGTGAGAACAGAGCGAGGGCTATCAGCTAATAACGGTAACGTTGGGGATTACTCTTGGAATGGCGCTTATGGAACCATCTTTTTTGTTGATCCAAAAGAGCAAATGGTCGTTGTCATGATGGGTGTTGCACCAGGCGAGATCCGTAAGGTGCATCGTGAAAAGCTCAATGCATTAATTTATGGGGCGCTTGAGAAGTAAGTTAATACTAGTGATTGCTGATCACCAATAAAAAAGCCCCTCAGTTAAATATCATGTCTAACTGAGGGGCTTTTGATTTACTTAGTTTATATTGCTGCAATATTTTGGGATAAACCACTTATTAAGCAAGGCTCAGATTCTCCTTGGATAGCGGGAAGTTGCGCACCGGTCTTCCGATTGCTGCAGAAATTGCATTTGCTACAGCCGGGCCTACAACGCAAATGGTGGGTTCGCCAACTCCACCCCAAAAGTCATAGGTTGGAACTAGTACGGTTTCGATTCTAGGTGTGGAGCTCAACTTCAGCAGTGGATAGGTATCTAAGTTCTGTTGTTTAATGCGACCTTTTTCAACCGTAATTTCTGGAAGAAAAATCGCACCAAGTGCCATTGCTACGGACCCTTCAATTTGCTCACGAGCTAAATACGGATTTACAATGTGACCGGCATCTAATGCAAACACTAAACGATTGACCTTCACCACATTGTTTTGGACGGTGACTTCAGCCACACAAGCAGAATAGCTGGCATACCCCATAAATTGCGCCACGCCACGATAGGTTCCCGCTGGCAGCGGCTTATCCCACTCCGCTTTTTTAGCTACTGCATTTAAAACACCCAGATGCTTGGGATGGTTTTGCATTAATGCGCGCCTAAATTGCACTGGATCCTTGCCTGCAGCCTTGGCACATTCATCCATAAAGCATTCCATAAAAATACCATTTTGATTAGTATTAACACCACGCCAGGGGCCAACTGGTACATGTGTATTTTTCATGACATATTCAGTGAGTAGGCTTGGGAAGGTATAGCCTAATTGCGCGTCCGGTCCCTTCTCATAAAAACCTTGCAACTGACGCTCATCTTTACCATTTTTAATATTATGAGGTGCAGCTCTCGCATTAATTGATGGGCCTGAAACCTTAATATGCATGCCGGTGACATTACCAGCCGCATCCAAACCCGCCGTCATTTTTGCCATGGCAATCGGATGATAAAAATCCTGCGTCATATCTTCTTCACGACTCCAAATTACCTTCACTGGAACTCCAGGAAACTTCTGTGCAACTTTTGCTGCATAAGTCGTAAAGTCTTGGGTTGATCCACGCCGACCTAAACCACAACCAGAATCTAGTTTGTAGACTTCGCAATTGGCCAGCGGTAAACCGGTTGCCTCAGAAAGGGCTGCATGAGAGCCTTCACCGTTTTGTGTAGGCACCCAAGCCTCCGCGCGATCACCAGAAATCTTGACCGTCGCATTCATGGGCTCCATCGTGACGTGAGCTCTATATGGTGTGAAATAAATTGCCTCAACTTTTTTAGTAGAAGACATAATTGCTTCTGGAGCGTCGCCAACCTTACGTTGCCAGAAATCACCTTGTTCATCCAATCCATCTCGCAATGTCTTATTGATGCCATCTTGTGAGGTGTTAGCTCCCTTGCCTTCATCCCAAATAATCGGTAAAGCATTGAGTGCTGTATTAGCATGCCACCAGGTATCGGCTACAACCGCTACAGTGCTGTCATCAATTTTGACGATGCCTTTTACTCCGCGCAGATTGCTGATCTTGGCTTCGTCATAACTCACTAACTTGCCCCCAAATACAGGGCATGACTTGACTGATGCGCAAAGCATTCCAGGTAATTGCAGGTCGATTCCATAAACCTTGCTACCGTTGACTTTATCAGCCGTATCCAATCGGGCATAAGGCTGGCCAGCAACCTTCCAGCTTCTTGGGTCTTTTAAGACGATCGATTTAGGATCGGGTGGGGTGAGGGTAGATGCTAGCTCGGCAACTTTGCCATAGGTGGTTTGCGCCCCGTCGGAAGATGCGTAATGACACCTTTATCTACCTTTAATTCACCAACGGGAACATTCCACTGATTTGCGGCAGCTTGAACAAGCATGATGCGTGCTGCTGCTGCGCCTCGGCGCACATAATCTTCTGATATCCGAATGCCGCGACTACCACCAGTGCCATGCTCCCCCCACACGCGTTTACGAGCCAAACTCTGTCCGGGTGTTGCTGATTGTGTTTTTACTTTTCTCCAATTGCACTCCAACTCCTCTGTGACCAGTTGAGCTAAGCCAGTACGTGTGCCTTGCCCCATCTCGGAGCGAGCCACCCGAATGAACACAGTGTCATCCGGTTTAATGCTGACCCATGCATTGACATCTGCATCGCCATAACGGGTAGGGGTATTGGGATCATAAGTAGCGCCGGCTTGAGCAAACGCCTCAGGTAGGACGCCTACGCCTAGCATTAATCCTCCACCTACTAGGGTGCCTTTAATAATGAAGTCGCGACGTGAGCTATTAACTAATGGAGTGTCTACTGTATTGAGTGTCATATCTATTTCCTTAGCCGCGTGTTGAAGGAGATGCGTCGTACTGAGCCAGTACTTCTGCTAATTTTTTCTGACCAGAGGCAACATGAATACCGTCACGTATTTTTTGATAGGTTCCACAGCGGCAAAGATTCGACATAGCACTATCAATATCAGCATCAGTGGGTTTAGGAATTTTCTTGAGCAGGGCAGCAGCAGCCATCACCTGTCCCGATTGGCAATAACCACACTGGGGAACATCAAGAGCAATCCATGCTTGCTGCACGGGATGGGTATTATTTTTAGAGAGCGCCTCGATTGTCGTAATTTTGGCTGTACCCACTGCAGAGACTGGTAATGAGCAAGATCGGACAGGTTCTCCATTAAGGTAGACGGTGCAAGCGCCACACTGCGCCACACCACATCCATACTTCGTCCCAGTAAGGCCAACTACCTCACGAATGGCCCATAACAAGGGCATGGTTGGCTCGACATCAATATTGTGAATCTTGCCATTAACTGTTAGCTGCATATCAATCTCCTGTGCTGTTTTGAATCACTTTAAATGATTGTGGAACATTTCACACATGAGTAATCGTATGGTGTCCGATTAATCCCTCGGTAGCGTCATCTTTTTAGCATTGATGAGTAAATACCCTAATAAATATTTACTTTTTATGAGAATGGCCATCTTTGGGATTGCTAGGTCGCAACCAACCTTTTGTATTTCATGGTTTTTGGCAGCAATTAAAATTCACCATCAGTATTTTTGTTCTGTATTCAAAAGGAGATCGACATGACGTAACTATCAAAAAAGGAGTTTGTTATGTCACGTACATTGAGAAGAAAAAATCAGCAGCATGATTATGGTTGGGTCTTAATTGACTGGAAATTGCGTATCCCAGGAGTGCAATATCCACGTCATGATCCAAGATCTGCTTTAGGTCAAAAAGCGATTGCACGCTATCACTCTGATAGTCAGGTGACGATGGGTATTACTGCGCCGCGCTCTTATCGCAAGGCATATGACCGTAGATTACGCACCCGCAATAATAGGCAGATGAGAAAGTGGCTTGCAGACCCAGCATTTGACCCAATATTTGAGGCATCGCACCGGCATGATGCAAATTACAGCTAGTGGTAATATTTAAAAATACGTTTCTTATATTTTACAAATAATATAAAATGTATATAATAAGAAACATTATGAATAATTCATTCCTTACTCAACAGCTAGGTCTAGGCGCCAGGATTGCCGCCGAAAGGAAGGCCTTAGGTCTGCGCGCTCAGTCAGCTGCTAGGTCTGCTGGGATTTCACTGGTGACTTTGCACCGCATCGAAAAAGGTGAAACTTCAGTTAGCTTGGGAGCGTATTTGCAGGTCTGCCAGGCGCTTGGGCTTCATTTGGGGGTTTTGACTGCAGATGAGCAGGCACCCCAAAATCAGCAGTCAAAAATACCATTTACGGTTGATGACCCACATATTCGGATTGGCGATTACTCTCAGCTAACAGCTTTAGCTTGGCAGTTAGACGTCAATACACTCCTTACTGATGTGGAGGCAAGGGGGATCTATGAGCGCAATAAACGATTCCTGGATGTGCAACAAATTAATAGTCATGAACGAGCTCTCATGCAAAGATTGATTGCGGAAAAAGACATGGAGAACTTACTTGTTTAAGCGTGAGCATCACCA
>Ga0187844_10000025_pt1 | contig 92454 bp, 85 predicted proteins | sample SpaLakP09_SKY_50_FD_134517 | JGI IMG/M metagenome (GOLD analysis project Ga0187844, IMG submission 134517) | Oligotrophic lake water microbial communities from Sparkling Lake, Wisconsin, USA - SP09_SKY_50 | ecosystem: Environmental > Aquatic > Freshwater > Lake | place: USA: Sparkling Lake...
GCTGCGCGCGCAGCGCAACTACGCGGGCCATCGCCTCGCGCCGTGGCTGGGGCACCTCATGGTGTCGCGGCAGGAAACGGCCCGCCCGCTGCTCACGCCGGGCGAAGTCATGCAGCTACCACCCGACGAAGCCGTGGTGATGGTGTCGAGCGTGGCGCCGATCAGGGCCAAGAAGCTGCGCTACTACGCCGACGCCAACTTCAAGCGGCGCGTTCTGTCGCCGCCTGCGCTCGCCACAGCGTCCAGTCCAGGGCGCTATGCCGATGTTCCTCCGGCACGCGCTGACGACTGGAGTGGCCTGGCGATTCCGCCGACGCCTGCCGCACCGGCCACGGCATCCGCCGATGGCCTTGAGCACCTGGGAACGGCCGACGACGGCGGCCCGCGCCGCCAGCCCGAGCTAACTGAGGCCGTCGCCTACGACCCCGAGCAAGCCGCACCCGCGGCCGACCTCGGGCTGCTCGATGACGACGACGACCTGCCGCTTCCCCTTCCTCGCCAGCTCGATACGGCCATGCAGCGCACGGCCCGGCTGGCATCCCTCGACCCCAACGATGGAATCGAACTATGAGCCCACATCGTTCAAGTTATCGCCTGAATCTCTTTATCCAGCCCGAGCACGCCCAGCGGCTCGACGAACTGGCCGCCAAGAAAGGCGTGTCCAAATCCAGCATCGTCGCTGCCGCCTTGGCGTCCTGGCTGTCGCCCGATGCCGCCGACCAGCGCGAGGCGGCCATCGCCAAGCGGCTGGATCGCCTGTCGCGCCAGGCCGAGCGTATGGAGCGCGACCAGAACATCGCCATCGAAACGCTGGCGCTGTTCATCCGCTACTACCTCACGGTCAGCATGCCGGTTCCCGAGGCGCACCAAGAGGCAGCGCGCGCCCAGGGCAAAGCGCGCTTCGAGCAGTTCGTGGAGCAGCTTGGTCGCCACCTGCTGCGCGGGCGAAGCCTCGTGCGTGACGTAGTGGAAGAACTGCATCCTGATCCGGTACGGATGGAGGACGCGGCGGCAGCCACAGAAGCGCAGGAGCGTGCGTCATGAGCGCAGTTCCCCAATCCATGAGCGCCACGTCGCTCGACCGGCGCATCCAGATGCTGCGCACGGCAATGGGGCCGCTGATCGCCACCGCGCTCGAAGACCCCGACGTGGTGGAAATCATGCTCAACCCGGATCGCACCCTTTGGGTGGATCGCCTGTCCTCGGGCCGCGCGCCGATGGGCGTGGAAATGCCCGAAGCGGATGGCGAGCGAATCATCCGCCTAGTCGCGGCTCACGTCGGCGCGGAGGTGCATCGCGGCCAGCCGCTGCTATCCGCCGAGCTGCCCGAAACCGGCGAACGCTTCGAGGGCATCTTGCCGCCCGCCGCGCCGGGGCCTGCCTTTGCGCTGCGCAAGCGCGCCATCGGCGTGATCCCGCTGGAGCGGTACGTCGTGGACGGAATGATGACCGCCGCCCAGGCGGCCTTTCTCGTTCGCGCGGTGCGCGAGCGCAAGAACATCCTGATCGCCGGGGCCACCAGCAGCGGTAAGACCACGCTCGCCAATGCCTTGCTCGCTGAACTCGCCGCTACCGGCGACCGCGTGCTAGTGCTCGAAGACACGGTGGAGCTGCAATGCGCGGCCCGCGACCACGTTCCGCTGCGCACGCGTTCCGGCGTGGTGTCCATGACCGAGCTGGTGCGCTCATCCATGCGTCTGCGGCCGGATCGCGTCGTCGTCGGCGAGGTGCGCGGCCCCGAGGCGCTGGATCTCATCAAGGTGTGGGGCACCGGCCACCCCGGCGGCATCGCCACGATCCACGCAGGCTCCGCGCTGGGCGCGCTGCTGCGCATGGAGCAACTGATTCTCGAAGTGGCGGTGAACCCGCCCCGTGCGCTGATCGCCGAAGCCGTGGACGTGGTGATCCATATCGCCGGGCGCGGGCGCAAGCGCCGCATCGAGAGCATCGCCCGCGTCGTCGGCTTCGATGGCGTGGGCTACCAACTGGCGGACGCTCTGGCCGCGCCGTTTCCCGCGCTGCCATCGCAGTCCGACCTTTCTTCCCCGTCCCTCAACCACCCTGGAGAACTGCCATGACGCAGATGCACGTTCCTGCTTTCCGTATTTCCGTAAATCCGCCTTCGCGCCTGTCCGGCCTTGCCCGACTGCGCCGCCTGGCTCGCCCTGCACAGCAGGGAATGATGATGGCTGCGGTAATGCTGTTCATGGCCGGGACGGCAAAGGCCGCAGGTTCCTCGATGCCGTGGGAAGGGCCGCTGCAGTCGATCTTGGAGTCGATCCAAGGGCCGGTGGCGCGCATCGTCGCGGTCATCATCATCATCGCCACGGGCCTCGCGCTGGCCTTCGGCGACACGTCGGGCGGCTTCCGCAAACTGATCCAGATCGTGTTCGGCCTGTCCATCGCGTTCGCGGCTTCGAGCTTCTTCCTGTCGTTCTTCAGCTTCTCCGGCGGGGCTGTCGTATGAGCGGCCCGGACAGCTTCGCGGCAGGGTTCGAGGTGCCTTTGCATCGCTCGCTCACCGAGCCGATCTTGCTGGGCGGCGCACCGCGCACCGTGGCGATCGCCAACGGCACGCTGGCCGCCGCTGTCGGGCTGGGCCTGCAACTCTGGATTCCCGGTGCCGTGCTCTGGATCGTCGGCCATGCGCTGGCGGTTTGGGGGGCGCGCGTCGATCCGCAGTTCATGCAGGTCTTCGCGCGGCACGTCAAGCATCGCCCGCTGCTGGACGTGTGAGGTGATGCCATGCTGAACCTCGCCGAATACCGCCAGCGGCCCACGCTGCTCGCCGACTGGCTGCCCTGGGCCGGGCTGGTCGCGCCGGGTGTCGTCTTGAACAAGGACGGCAGTTTCCAGCGCACGGCCCGGTTTCGCGGTCCTGACCTCGACAGCGCCACGCAAGGCGAGCTGATCGCCACGTCGGCGCGCTTGAACAACGCGCTGCGCCGGCTGGGTTCGGGCTGGGCGCTGTTCATCGAGGCCGAGCGCCGCGCCGCCGCCGACTATCCTCACTCCGAGTTTTCCGAGCCGCTTTCGTGGCTGGTGGACGAGGAACGCCGTGCAGCGTTCGAGGAATCCGACAACCACTTCGAGAGCGGCTATCACCTGACGCTGGTGTACCTGCCGCCCGAAGAATCGCGTGCCCGTGCAGCGGGAATGCTGTACGAGAACCGGCCCACCGAGGGCGTGGACTGGCGTGAGCGCCTGACCGCCTTCGTGGCGGAGACGGATCGGGTCTTTGATCTGCTCGATGGCGTGATGCCGGAAATCTCCTGGCTGGACGACAGCCAGACGCTGACGTACCTGCACGCCACGGTATCGACGCGGCGCTATCGGCTGGCGGTGCCCGAAGTGCCGTTCCACATCGACGCGCTACTGACTGATTCGCCGCTGGTCGGCGGCCTGGCGCCCATGCTGGGCGACCGGCACCTGCGCGTGGTGTCGGTGCGGGGCTTTCCGACCTCGACCTGGCCGGGGATTCTGGACGACCTCAACCGCCTGGGATTTGGGTATCGCTGGAGTACGCGCTTTCTGTGCCTCGACAAATCCGAGGCGGAACGGGAATTGGGGCGTCTGCGCCGCCAGTGGTTCGCCAAGCGCAAGAACGTCATCGCGCTGCTGCGCGAAACGATCTTCCAGCAGGAAAGCCCGCTGGTCGATACCGATGCCAGCAACAAGGCCGCCGATGCGGATGCCGCCTTGCAGGAGCTGGGCAGCGATCAAGTCGCCTTCGGCTACCTGACGGCGACCGTCACAGTCATGGACGAGGACGCCGGCGCAGCCGACGAGAAGCTGCGGATGGTGGAGCGCGTCATCCAGGGGCGCGGGTTTGTGACCATCCCCGAAACGCTCAATGCCGTGGATGCGTGGCTGTCCTCGCTTCCCGGCAACGCCTATGCGAATGTCCGGCAGCCGATCATCTCGACCCTCAATCTGGCGCACATGATGCCGGTGTCGGCGGTATGGGCCGGGCCGGAGAAGAACGACCACTTGGACGGCCCGCCGCTGATCGTCACCCGCACCGATGGCTCGACGCCGTTCCGGCTGGTGACGCACATCGGCGACGTGGGCCACACGCTGGTCGCCGGCCCGACGGGCATGGGCAAGTCGGTCTTGCTTGCCACGCTGGCGATGCAGTTCCGCCGCTATCGCGGCTCGCGCATCTTCGCGTTCGATATGGGGCGGTCGATGCGCGCCACTGTTCTCGGGCTGGGCGGCGAGCACTACGACCTGGGCATGGATGGCGAAATCGCCTTCCAGCCGTTGGCACGCATTGACCGCGACGGCTACCGCACCTGGGCGGCCGAATGGATCGAAGGCCGCTTGCTGCACGAAGGCGTGGCCGTCGGCCCGGACGAGAAGGCGGCTATCTGGTCGGCACTCGGCAGCCTCGCTGGTGCGCCGGTGGAGCAGCGCACCATGACCGGCTTGTCAGTGCTGCTGCAATCGAACGCGCTGCGCCAAGCCTTGTCGCCCTATGTGTTGGGCGGCGCACACGGCAAGCTGCTGGACGCCGACCACGACCGGCTGGGCATGGCGGACGTGCAGGGTTTCGAGATGGAGGAGCTGATGCACAGCAAGGCCGCCGTCATGGCCGTGCTGCATTACCTCTTTGCGCGTTTCGATGAACGCTTCGACGGTGCGCCCACGCTGCTGATCCTCGATGAAGCCTGGTTGTTTCTCGATGACCCAGTGTTTGCAGCGCGCATCCGCCAATGGCTCAAGACGCTGCGCAAGAAAAACGTCAGCGTCATCTTCGCCACGCAGTCGCTCGCGGACATCAAGGATTCGAGCATCGCGCCCGCGATCGTCGAAAGCTGCGCGAGCCGCATCTTCCTGCCGAACCCGCAGGCGACCGAGCCGCAGATCAAGACGATCTATCAGGGCTTCGGCCTCAACAACCGCCAGATCGAAATCGTCGCCACGGCAGTTCCGAAGCGCGACTACTACTACCAATCCCGCCTCGGAAACCGCCTGTTCGACCTCGACCTGGGGGCGGCTGCGCTCGCGTTCGTAGGCGCTTCCACGCCGCAAGACCAGCGCGACATAGACCGCGTGCGGCTGGACGCCGGTACCCCCGGTTTCGCCGGCGCCTGGCTGCGCCATCGCGGCCTCGATTGGGCGGCTGACCTGCTGCCCTCGTTCTCCGGCCTCACGCCGGATTTCCTCCGTACCGCCGACTACCCACAGGAGAACCAGCCATGAAAAAGCGACTCATCGCCGCTGCCGTCGCGGCCATGCTTTGCACCGTTTCCACCGTACACGCGCAATGGGTCGTGATCGACCCCACGAACCTCGTGCAGAACACGCTGACCGCGATTCGCACGCTGGAGCAGATCAACAACCAGATCCAGCAGCTCCAGAACGAAGCGCAGATGCTGATGAACCAGGCGCGCAACCTCGCCAGCCTGCCGTCCAGCGTGGTCGGCCAGTTGCGCACCAACCTGGCGACGACCGAGCGGCTGATCGCCCAGGCGAAGGGCTTGGCCTACGACGTGACGAATCTGGATCAGGAGTTCGCGCGCCTGTACCCCGAGCAGTACGCGGCCACCGTCAGTGGCGACCAGATGTACCGCGACACGCAGGAGCGTTGGAAGAACACGCTCAACGGCTTGCAGACCACCATGCAGATGCAGGCGCAGGTGTCGCAGAACCTGGGCGTTGACGAAACCGTGCTGGCCGACCTCGTGGGCAAGAGCCAATCGGCCGAAGGCGCGTTGCAGGCGATGCAGGCCATGAACCAGTTGCTCGCCTTGCAGGCCAAGCAGTCGATCCAGTCGCAGCGGCTCCAGATCACGCAAGACCGAGCCACCGCACTGGAGCTGGCGCGGCAGGCCGCAGCCACCGAGCGCGGGCGCGAAGTGACGCGGCGCTTCCTGGGCAGCGGCACGCCGTACACGCCGCAGCCCGTCAACTTCTACAACCCCTGACGGGTGCGGCCATGAAGAACGCGCCCGTCCTGTTCGCTCTCGCTTCCCTGTTGGCCGGGTGCGGCCGGCCGCCTTCGGTGGACGCGCTGGCCGCCGACCCGTCCCGGCTGCACGCGCTACGCGCGCAATGCCGCGCGGGCGAGCACGGCGGCGCGTTCTGCGCGCAGGTGGCCCGAGCCGACCTGCGCCGCTTTCTCTCCGGCAAGGCCGGCCCCGGCGAGTACCAGACGCTCGCCGACCTGCCGCCGATCCCACCCAGCTTCGATGAACCCGCTGCCGATGACAACGGGCCTGGGCAGGAGAACTCGCCATGAATGACGTAACCATCATCGACCGCTTCCTCGATACGTTCTCGCGCTACATCGACTCGGGGTTTGGCCTGCTGCATGGCGAGGTGGCGTTTCTGACCGCCACGCTGATCGTCATCGACATGACGATCGCCGGGCTGTTCTGGGCGATGAGCCATGCCACCGGCCAGGGCGAAGACGTGATCGCCAAGCTGATCCGCAAGGTGCTCTACGTCGGTGCCTTCGCCTACATCATCGGCAACTTCAACTGGCTGGCCGGCATCGTGTTCCGCTCCTTCGCCGGGCTGGGCCTGACGGCCAGCGGCTCGACCTTGAGCATGGAGAACTTCCTGCATCCGGGAAGGCTGGCCAAGATCGGCATCGACGCCGGAGCGCCGATCCTCGATCAGATCGGCGACATGGCGGGCTTTCCCGAGGTGTTCGTGAACATCACGCCCATCGTCGTAATGTTCCTCGCCTGGCTGATCGTCCTGCTGTGCTTCTTCGTGTTGGCGATCCAGCTTTTCATCACGCTGATCGAGTTCAAATTGACGACGCTCGCGGGCTTCGTGCTGGTGCCGTTCGCCCTTTGGAACAAGACCGCGTTCCTCGCCGAAAAGGTGCTGGGCAACGTGGTGTCGTCGGGCATCAAGGTGCTGGTGCTGGCCGTCATCGTGGGCATCGGCTCGGGCTTGTTCGCCGAGTTTCAGGTGCAACCGGCCGAGCCGTCCATCGACCATTCGGTCGTCGTCATGCTGGCCTCGCTGACCCTGCTGGCGCTGGGCATCTTCGGGCCAGGCATTGCGACCGGGCTGGTATCGGGCGGCCCGCAACTCGGCGCGGGCGCGATGGCCGGCGCCGTGCTGGGCGCGGCCGGCACCGCCGTTGCCGTGGGCGCTGCGGCCACGGGCGTTGGTGGCGCCGTCGCTGCCGGCGCGCGCATGGCCCCGGCTGCCGCCAAGCTGGCCGGTAGCGGCGCGCGTGCCGCCGCCGGGGCCGCCAGCAGCGCGAAGTCCGCGTTTCAGGCTGGTTCCGCTTCTGCTGGCGGCGGCCTCAAGGGCGCAGCCGCCGGCGTGGGCAACGTCGCCAAGACCGGCGCACAGGCGGCCGGGCAGAAGGTGGCGCAAGGCGCGCGCTCGATCCGCGATCGCGCTGCCGCTGCGTTCAGCACCGATGCGCCAGCAGCCGCGTCCCCAGCGAGTGGCGATGCGCCGCCGTCAGCACCGCAGGAGCAACCGGCCTGGGCCAAGCGCCTGCACCGACGCCAACAGCTCACCCATGCCGCGACGACCGCCGCCCACACGCTGCGCGGTGGCGACGGCGGCAGTTCCAGCCAAGGGCCGAGCCTGCGCGATTCCGATTCCTGATCTTCAAGGAGAACACCCATGCGATTCAAACGCCCGCAGGTGCGCTATGCCGACACGCCGCAGCCTGCGATCCCGTATCAATCCGCCGCGCAAGTGTGGGACGAGCGCATCGGTTCGTCCCGCGTGCAAGCGAAGAACTGGCGGCTGATGGCTTTCGGCTGCCTGCTGCTGGCGCTGCTGATGGCCGGCGGCCTGGTGTGGCGCTCCGCGCAATCCATCGTCACGCCCTACGTGGTGGAGGTGGACAACGCGGGCCAAGTGCGCGCCGTCGGCGAAGCTGCCACGCCGTACCGGCCCAGCGATGCACAAGTGGCCTACCACCTGGGCCGCTTCATCGAGCTGGTGCGCTCGCTGTCCATCGCCCCCATTGTCGTGCGCCAGAACTGGCTCGACGCCTACGACTACACCACCGACAAGGGCGCCGTGGTGCTCAACGACTACGCGCGCACCAACGACCCGTTCGCGCGTATCGGCAAGGAATCCGTCACGGTGCAGATAACCAGCGTGACCCGCGCCAGCGACACGTCTTTCAACGTGCGCTGGACGGAACGGCGCTTCGTCAACGGCGCCGCGGCGGGCACTGAACGCTGGAACGCCGTGATTTCCATCGTGCAGCAGACCCCGCGCACCGAACAGCGCCTGCGCAAGAACCCCCTGGGCATCTACGTCAACGGCCTGTCGTGGAGCCGTGAGCTGGATTCTTCCGAAGGAGCAAAACCATGAACCTGTCTTTCCGCTTTTACGCTTTGCCGTTGATGCTCGTTGCCTTGGCGGGCTGCGCCACACAGGGCAAGCCGCCGCCGGCCATCTCGCTCGATGAGCCGGTGCAGGCCCAGCCGCTGCCGGAGCCGCCCGCGCCGGTGGAAGTGGTCAAGGTGCCCGAGCCGCTGGCGCTGCCGGCGCAGTTGAAGCCGTTGCCCGAAGCCGAGGCCGCCAAGCCCGTGCCGGAACCGGCCGACGAAACTGTGCGCGTCTCGCGTGCCAATGCCGAGGCGCGCATCGCGCCCACGCGCGAGGGCTACGTCAATGCGATTCAGGTGTGGCCCTTCACCGATGGCGCGCTGTATCAGGTCTATGCGGCCGTGGGCCGCGTGACCGTGATCGCGCTCCAGCCCGGCGAGGAACTGGTGACGGTCGCCGCGGGCGACACGGTGCGCTGGATCGTGGGCGACACGTCCAGCGGCAGCGGTGATGCGCTGCGCGTGAACGTGATGGTCAAGCCCATCCGCTCGGGCCTCAAGACGAATCTGGTCATCACCACCAGCCGGCGCACCTACCTGCTGGAGCTGACCTCGACCGAAAAGACATGGATGGCCTCGGTTTCCTGGGAGTACCCGAAGGACAAGATGCTGGCCTTGCAGCGCCAGGCGCAGGCGGCCAGCACCGCCGCGCCTGTTGATACCGGCTTGTCGCTGGAGAAGATCCGCTTCCGCTACGCGGTCAGCGGCAGCAATCCGCCGTGGAAGCCGCTGCGCGCCTTCGATGACGGCGAGAAGGTCTATATCCAGTTCCCCGCCGGCATCGCGCAAGGCGAGCTGCCGCCGCTGTTCGTGATCGGTGCGCAGGGCGACGGGCAACTGGTGAACTACCGCTTCCGCGCGCCGTACTACATCGTGGATCGCCTCTTTGGCGCGGCGGAGCTGCGCCTGGGCGGCGACAAGGGCGACGTGGTGCGGATCGAGCGCACGGACGGCACCCGGAGGAACTGACCATGAGCAAGGACGACACCCCCGACCGTGCCGCGCCGCAGGCGGGCAAGGTCGCGCCCGAGGCGGTGGCGCTGCGCGCCCAGCCGCGCCCGGTCACTCGCCTGAACCGGCGCACGCTGGCGATGCTCATGGGCGGCCTGTCGGTCGCCGTGCTGGGTGCGACTATCTGGTCATTGCAGCCGCACCGGCGGGGCGCGGGCGAGCAGACCGAGCTTTACAACGTCGATCGCGTGAGCAAGTCCGAAGGGCTGGACGGCCTGCCTTCGGACTACTCGAAGCTGCCGCAGAAGGTGCCCGAGCTGGGGCCGCCGCTGCCGGGCGACCTTGGCCCCGCCATCGTGGCCTCGCAGCAGCCGGTAACGCCGACCTATGCGCCGCCCGGCCACGACCCAGAGGACGCCTTGCGCAAGGAGGCCGACGCCGCGGCGGCCTCATCGGTGTTCTTCCGCTCGGGCCAGCAGGGCAAGGCCGCAGCGCCAGCCACGGCCCAAACCCCTGCGGCTGCGCCGGGCAGCGCCTTCGACCCGCTGGCGGCCGGGCCGGCCTCGACAGCGGCCCAGCCCGCCGACCCGACCGCCACGCAGAACCGGCAAGACCAGAAGGAGGCGTTCCTGAAAGGCGGTTCTACGGAAACCCGCAATTCCGGCAACCTGCAAATGCCGGCATCGCCGTATCAGGTCATGGCTGGCACGGTGATCGCCGGGGCGCTCGTCACGGGCATCAAGTCGGACTTGCCGGGCGACGTGATCGCCACGGTGACGGAGCCGGTCTATGACTCGGCCACAGGCAAGTTCCTGCTGATCCCGCAAGGCTCGCGCATCATGGGCAAATACAACAGCCAGGTCAGCTACGGGCAGAGTCGCGTGCAGGTGGTGTGGAACCGGATCATCCTGCCGGACACGTCTTCGCTGACCATCGACAACCTTGTGGGCACCGACCCGGCCGGCTATTCCGGCCTCGAAGATGGCGTGGACTACCACTGGAGCCGCATCGTCGCCGGCGCGGCGCTGACGACGCTACTGGGCGTGGGTGCCGAGTTGGCCGCGCCGGAGAACCGGCAGGACGGCAACCGCATCGTGATCGCGGGGCGCGACAGCGCGCAGGACAGCATCAATCAGGTCGGCCAGGAGATGACCCGGCGCAACATGAACATCCAGCCGACCTTGACCGAGCGGCCGGGCCTGCCGGTGCGGATCATCGTCAAGCGTGACCTGGTGCTGCGACCGTACCAGCCGATGTTCTTCAACAGGGGGGCGATGCGATGAGCACGGGCAAGAAGCTGCGGCTCGGGCCACTGCCGAAACTGGAGTCCACGAAGCTGACCTTCGCGTGTCCGGCCAGCCTGCGGGCCGACCTCGACCGCTACGCCGCGCTGCACGCGCAGACCTACGGCGAGGCGGTCGATGCTGCGACGCTCATCCCGCACATGCTGGAGGCGTTCATGGCTGGGGATCGAGGATTCAGGAAAGGAGCAGTGGCGGCGGCGAAGGCCGTGCAACCGAAACAGGCCTGATTTTGTTGGTTCATCACGACGAAAGCGCAGCCTACGGGCTGCGCTTTCGCTTTTGGAGTGGATTGCACCAGGCTAGAAGCTACAACAGCGATGCGCCCCGGCTCGCCGGAGTGCCCCTACACTTGCCACCGCAAAGCGCCTATGTGGCACCTAGCCTAAAAAGCAGTAGGAGCGCGCAACGGTCGATTTTTGGCCTAACCTATTGCCCCACAAGACCTTTCATGTTGCTGCCTGTCCGCATCAAAGGCTTGACAGCGGACATTTTTCATTGCGCCGTCACGCCATGAGGCGCAATCGCTCAGGGTTTACAGCAGGTTGAGTCATCAACAAAGAGATCATAGAGTGAATGCGTTCCTGATGTGGATCTAGGTTTTATATATGGAACGTTTCTGCTAGTGTTCGGATAGCGTTGTCAGCGCTGGGGTGCATGGCGCGGCGCGAAGCGTGCTATATCGACTCGTTGCGGTTCATTGGCAAACCGAACGTCAAGCAGAGAGAGACCATGACAAACACCACTCCCGTGGAGGAGACGCAGGACAAGTACATCGTGCCGGGTCTGGAGCGGGGGCTCCGGTTGCTCGGTGAGTTCAGCAGCAAGGACCGCACGCTGTCCGCGGCGGAGCTGGCAAGACGGCTGCAAGTGCCGCGCTCGACGGTATTCCGGCTGCTCGCCACGCTGGAAATGATGGGGTTCGTGGAGCGCACGGACGGGGGACGGGAGTTTCGCCTCGGGATGGCGGTGCTGCGGCTCGGGTTCGACTACCTGGCGTCGCTGGAGCTGACCGAACTGGGACGGCCCCTGCTGGACAGGCTGCGCGACGAGATCCATTACCCGTGCAATCTGGTGGTGCGCGATGGCAGGTCGATCGTGTATGTGGCCAAGTCGGTGGCGGCGCGACCTTTCACCAGCACCGTCAACGTCGGCACGCGCCTTCCCGCGCATGCCACGGTGCTGGGCCGGGTGGTGCTGGAAGACCTGACGCTGTCCGAGTTGCGCGAGCTGTATCCCGAAGAGCGGCTCGAAGTGTTCTCGGAAAGCACGCCGCGCACGGTGGAAGAGTTGTACGAGATGGTGCAGCGCGACCGCCAGCGCGGATACGTACTGCACGAGGGATTTTTCGAGGCCAGTATCTCGACCATTGCCGCCCCGGTGCGCGATCGCACCACGCGCGTGGTGGCGGCGCTGGGCGCGACGATTCCGGCGGCGCGGATCGATCCGGCGCAGCTGGAGCCGATGGTGGAAAGAGTGCGGGCAGCGGCGGCGGAGCTGTCGGGCCTGCTGGATTACCGGCCCATGCCAGAAGGCAGGGAGGCCAATCAATGACACGACGACGGTAGCGGTAGCGGCCGTCACGATCGAAGGGACGGGCAGGAACAGCATGCGGCAAGCCAGCCATCACGCAACAGCAAGGCAACGGATCCGGCGATGGCTGGGCGCCACGGCAACGGCGGCGACCGCAGCGGTGGCGACGTCCCTCGCGCTCATCGGCGCGGCGCACGCCGCATGCACGACCGTGCGGATCGTCGTGCCGTTCCCGGCCGGGGGCGCGGCCGACCAGCTCGCCCGCACGCTGTCGATCGGACTGCAACCGCGCCGGGGCGTGCCCATCGTGGTCGACAACCGGCCCGGCGCCAACGGCAATATCGGCATCGATGCGGTGCGCCGCGCCGCAGGTGATGGTTGCACGTGGCTGGTGGTGCCGGCCGGCAACCTGACCATCAATCCCACGCTGTTTCCTGCGCTGTCGTACAACGTGACGCGCGACTTCCGGCCAGTTTCGCTGCTGGCCGGATCACCCAACGTGCTGGCCGTGCATCCGTCGGTCAAGGCGCGCACGGTGCCGGAACTGATCGCGCTGGCAAAGCAGGCCGACCAGGCCGGGGCGCCGCTCGGCTACGCCAGCCCGGGGGTTGGCAGCGGCCTGCATCTGGCCGGAGAACTGTTTCATCACAAGGCCGGCGCGAACATGCTGCACGTGCCGTACAAGGGCACCACGCAGGCCGTCAACGACGTAGTCGGCGGCCAGGTGCCGGTGTTGTTCGGCACGTGGCCAACGCTGGCGCCATTCATCCAGTCGGGTGCCTTGCGTGCAATCGCGGTGACGCAGTCGCGCCGCTCGCCTGCCGCGCCCGATGTGCCGTCGCTGGCAGAGCAGGGCATGCCCGGCATCGACGTCAGTTCCTGGTATGCGCTACTGGTGCCGTCGGCCACGCCGAAGCCGCTGGCCGACGCCATTTCCGCCGACGTCCAGACGCTGTTCGCCACGCCGGCGATCCGCGCCGATCTGCAGCGCCAGGGCCTGGAACCCGTGGCAAGCACACCGGACGCACTGGCCGCACGAATCCGCGATGAAACCGCGTCGTGGGCCTCGCTGATCCGCGCGTACCACATCACGCCCGATTAGCGGCCGACACCCAAGGCGCCTCGGCGGCGCCATCCATATCCGGTTTTTCGAGTCGTACCGGCCGCACCGCGCGCAGTGCGCGGTGGCCTGCGGCCGTCTTTTCTTGCACTGGCGAGGACAAAGCGAGGCAACCATGGACTTTGTGTTGAACGGGAAAGCAACGCACTTCGGTGGCGATGGCGATACGCCGCTGCTGTGGGTGATACGCGATGACGCCGGGCTGACCGGCACCAAATACGGCTGCGGTATCGGCGCATGCGGGGCTTGCACGGTCCATGTCGACGGCCACGCGCAGCGCGCGTGCGTGACGCCGGTGTCCAGTGTGGCGGGGCGCAACGTGACCACCATCGAGGGCCTGTCGCCCGATCGTTCGTCGAAGGTGCAGCAGGCGTGGATTGCCAAGGACGTGCCGCAATGCGGCTACTGCCAGTCGGGCATGGTGATGGCAGTCAGCGCGCTGCTCAAGCAGAACCCGCATCCCACCGACAAGGACATCGACGCCGCCGTGAGCAATCTGTGCCGCTGCGCCACCTATCACCGCATCCGGGAGGCGATCCATGCCGCAGCCAAGTGACATGTTGACGAGCCCCGCGCGGCGCGGCTTTCTCAAGGGTGGCGCCGCGCTGGCCGGTGCGCTGTGCATTCCGTTGCCGGCGCTGGCCAGCCGCACGGTCGATAGCGGTGCGCACGGCACCCACGAAATCACCGATTGGATCTGGATCGAGCCCAGCGGCAAGATCACGCTCGGGTTGTCGCAATGCGAATGCGGCCAGGGTGTCTACACCGGCATGCCGCAGGTGCTGGCCGACGAACTCGACGCGGACTGGCAGAACATCGCGGTGACCTTCGTCACCGGGCGCGACGCCTATCGCACGGGCGCGGCATACGAAGAGCCGCAGCAGTTTGTCGGCGCGTCGATGTCGGCCACGCTGTTCTACCAGCGCCTGCGCATCGCCGGCGCACAGGCGCGCGAGGTGCTGGTGATGACCGCGGCGCGCCGGCTGCAGGTGCGGCCCGGGCAGTGCCATACCGACAAGGGGCGCGTCCATCACGGCGCGACCGGGCGCTCGCTGTCGTATGGCGAACTGGCCGCGGAGGCGGCGACGCTGCCGCTCAACCCGTCGCCGCGTCTCAAGAACGAGGCCGCGCACAAGCTGATCGGCCGTGACCTGCTGCGTCTCGATACGCCCGCCAAGGTAGATGGCTCGGCCGAGTTCGGCATCGACGTGCGCGTGCCCGACATGCTTTACGGCGCGCTGAAAATGCCGCCGACCGTCACCGGGAAGGTCACGGGCATCCGCAATGCCGATGCGGTCAAGGCGATGCCCGGCGTCCAGGCCGTGGTACAGGCGCCCGATGCAGCCATCGTCGTCGCCACCAGCTACTGGCTCGCCAAGAAGGGCGCCGACGCACTCGAGATCGACGTAGATCCGGGCGCGGCGAAGGGGCTGGACAGCGACAACATCATGGCCGCGCGCAAGGCGGCGCTCGGGGCGTCGGAAGCGGTCGTAGCGACGCGCCTGGGCGATGCCGACGCGGTGCTGGCCGCCGGCGGGCGGCTGGTCGAGGCCGACTATCACACGCCATATATCGTGCACGCGACCATGGAATCGGTGAACGCCACGGTACATGTGCGCGACGATGCCATCGAAGTGTGGGGGCCGATCCAGGGCCAGGATTTCGTGCGCAACGCGTTGGGCAAGCTGTACGGCCGCAAGCCCGAAACGGTGATCGTCCACACCACGTTCCTGGGCGGCAGCTTTGGCCGCAAGTTCCTGCCGGACTTCGTGATCCACGCCGCGCGCGCTTCGGCGGCGGTCGGCAAGCCGGTCAAGGTGATCCGCTCACGCGAGGACGATATCCGCCATGGCTTCTACCGCCCCGGCGTGTCGGGCCGCTTCCGTGCGGTACTCGATGAGAAGGGCATGCCGCTGGCGATGCACGCGCGGCTGACTGGGCAATCGCTCTACGGCGTGATCAAGGCCGAGCGTATGGCCAAGAACGGCGGCTGGGACGAAACGATGCTTGAAGCGATCTACGATTGCGTCTATCGCGTGCCGAACCTGAAAGTCGACATGATCGACGTGAAGCAGCCGATTCCCGTCAGCTTCATGCGCAGCGTGGGTTCGACATCGAGCATCTTTATGCTGGAGAGCTTTGTCAACGAGATGGCCGACGCGGCGGGCATCGACCCGTATCGCTATCGGCGCGCATTGCTGGCACACAATCCGCTGGCGCTGCGCACGCTCGACGCGGCGGCCAAGGCGGCAGGCTGGGATCGCAAGCCGCCTGCCAATGTCAGCCGCGCGTTCACGTTCAATCTCTACACAGGGCGCGGCGAGGCGTTTCAGACCTATGTGGCCATGGCGCTGGAAATCGCGCGCACCGGCAAAACGTTTGCCGTGAAGCGCGTGGTCTGTGCCGTGGAGTGCGGCCGTGCGATCAATCCGAACCTGATCCGCGCCAACATCGAGGGCGGCATCGGTTTTGCGCTCACCAATACGCTCCGCAGCGAAATCACGTTCAAGGATGGCGTCGTGCAGCAGAGCAACTTCCACGACTATCCGCTGTTGAGCCTGTCGGAGATGCCGAAGATCGACGTGGTCATTGTCGACAGCGATCGGCCGCCGCAGGGTTGTGGGGAAGTCTCGCTCGGACCGGTTGCGCCCGCCGTGGCGCATGCGCTGTACAAGGCGACCCGCGCGCGCCGCAGGTCGATGCCGATGAAGCTGGAGGCGTGAGCGCCGAAGGACGACGCAGAAACGGAAGGCGGTGCGGCGCGCGTGAAGGCGCCGCCCGCTCTCCACATTTTTTTCGCAGTGCTTTCGCCAGTCTCCGCGTCAGGTTTTGCGATAGCCGAGCAGCGCGGATAAATCGCGCGCGGCGGCCTTGACGGCTTTCTCGGTGCGTTCGCGCAGCGTGCCATCGGCTTCGAAGCGCTGCTGCGGGCCGGCCACGCTGATCGCGGCGATCACGTTGGACGCGGCGTCGTACACCGGCGCCGCGCATGAGTCGATGCCGGGCTCGAACGCCGAAAAACTCCATGCGCAACCGCGTTCCAGATCGGCCGCGAGGATATCGGCCAGCCGTGCGTGCGTGGCCGGGCTCTGGTTCGTGACCGTCGGCAGCGGGTCGTCGCCAAGCCGTGCGCGCAGTTCTTCGGCCGAAAGATGAGCCAGCAGCATGCGGCCCGGCGTCGTCAGATGTGCGGGCACGCGGCTGCCGACCTGAATATTGCTGACGAGCCCCGTGTTCGGCATGTCGCGCAGCAGATAGAGCACATGCCCGCCATCGGGCACGGCCAGATACGCCGACAGTTGCAGCGATCCGCTCAACTGCGCGAGCACCCGGCGCGCGAAAGTCGTCAGGTCGTTGGTGGCCAGCACGCGCGAAGCGATCTTGAGAAACGCGAATCCGACGGTGTGCCCGCCCTGCGGCAGACGTTCGACCATGCCCTCGTGTTCGAGCGTCTCGAGCAGCCGCATCACCGTGACGCGGTTGACATCGATGCGTCGGCCGACTTCGCTGAGGTTGGCCGTGGAGCCGCCTTCGGCGATAAAGCGCAGCAGGCGCAGGCCGCGAATGACCGGTGTGACCAACTGCGGTGCGCCTGCGGGATCGTCGGTGTCGGAATCGGCGGGCGCATGGCGCAGGGAAGCAGTCGAGGTCATGGATTCGGTGTGGCGGGGATGACGGGGAACGCGCTCAGTGCAGCGGCACGTTCCAGGCGTCGTAATCGTACACCCAGTCCGCATTGCCGCCGGCCTTGAGCCACTCGTTGCCGCGCGAACCGATCTGGATGCGGCTGGTGCGTTCATGACGCGCGCGCTGATAGCGCGCCAGCGCGGCCGGGATGTCGTCCGGGCTGGCATCGGACAGGCAGCGCGCCAGCACCACGCCGTCCTCGATTGCCATGCCCGCGCCCTGCGCCATGAACGGCATCATCGGATGGCATGCATCGCCCATCAGCGTGACGCGTCCTGCGGACCACGTGGGCAACGGGTCGCGCACGTACAGCGCCGAGATCAACACGTCGTCGCAGGCGTCCAGCAGCGCGCGGGCGTCGGGATGAAAGCCGGCATAGGCGGCACGCAGGTCTTCCACACGGCCCGGCGTGGTCCACGATTCGTTGCGCCAGCTTTCCTGTGCGACCGTGGCAAACACGAAGATCTCGCGGCCACGATTCAGCGGGAAGGTCACGATCTGGCTGGTGGCTTCGGGTCCCCACCACTTGGTGAAGGCGCCGATGTTTGGCCCCCCCGCCAGCCGCTCGGCCGGCACCACGGCGCGATAGGCGACCACGCCGGTGAAGATCGGATGTTCCTCGCCAAGGATCGCCCGGCGCACCACCGAATGAATGCCGTCCGCGCCGATCAGCACGTCGACGTCGTCGCTGGAACCATCGGCAAACTGCACGGTGGCGCCGTTTTCACGCGGCACGATGCCGATAGCCTTGCGGCCGAGCTTGACGTGGGCGGCGGGGACGGCGGCTTCGAGCGCGCTCATCAGGTCGCCGCGGTGCATCGTCAATTGCGGCGCGCCGTAGCGTCGCTCCGCCTCGTCCGACATCGCCAGCCGCGAGGTTTCCTCGCCAGTGTCCCAGGTACGGCTGATGCGGTGCGTCGGGCGCGCGGCGGTGGCGCGCAGCGCGTCGCCGATGCCGAGTCCGTCGAGCGCGCGCACCGCGTTCGGCGTGAGGTTGATATCGGCGCCGACGCGGGCGAAGCGGGCCGCCTGCTCGTACACAACGACGTCCATGCCCAGCTTGCGCAAGGCGATGGCGGCGGCCAAGCCGCCGATGCCGGCACCGTTGATGCCGATCTTTCCTGAAATCATGGGGGGCGCTCCCGAGCGGTTTCGCAGTGAATTTTCTAATGTTCAAATATGAACGATAGGTTCATAAATAGACTAGCGAGACTCGGGTCAGCGGTCAATCGGGATTTTGCAAAGGGCAGAGGACGTGACGCGGGGGCTGTCACGCGCCACGAAATTGCACAGGCAGGCGTGCCGTGTACGACCCTTGAAAAGCGCGGCCGCGGCTCCTATTTTCGAGCCAAAAATGTGGCGGGTGGATGGGGCGCGCGGTCTCATCCGACCCGGCCGTCCCATGAATTTCATCCATATTTTTTACAGGACCCTTTCTCTCAGTTCGAGGTCGCCATGGAGTTCGATACCGATTGGATCACGTTGGGTCGCCATCGCGTTCGCCTGCGCTGCGTGCGTGGATTTCCGACCGAAACGATGCGCAGTTTGGCCGAGGCCGCCCGCATTGCCGTCGAGCACAACATGAGCGCCGCGGCGCGGCTGCTGGAAGTTGTTGCCGATCGATCGAATGCTTATTCGATCAACATCGGCACGACGTTTCCCAAGGACAGGGACGCGGCGCCGCATCTGGAGATAGCGCTGGCTACGCTGTTCGGACTAAAGCCAGACCAGATCAGCATGGAGGTCACGGTGGTCAGCCAGGCCGAAGTCGATCTGCATTTTGGCGTGTATGAACGCATGCTGGCCGAGAAGATCGGAATCGTTCCGCGCATACAGTGATGCTGGCGTGACGCGCCGCGTCTACGGGGTCACGGTTGCCGCCGGTTTGCCAGCAGATGCATGACCGTGGTCAGGATGGCCGCGGGCAGGCAGGGTTTTTCGAACACCGCATCGAACAGATGAGGGTGCTGCCGGCCGATCTCCGCCTGCGCCGCCGTCAGCAGCACCACCGGGATGTGTGCGGTATCCGCACCAGCCCGGAGCTTCTGCGCAAGCTCCAGCCCTGTCATGACAGGCATCATGAAATCAGTGATGATCAGGTCGGGCCGCGTTTCCACGATCAGGCGATAACCGGCTTCGCCATCGGCGGCTGTTTTTACGGTCAACCCTTCTGCCGATAGCATGAACGCCAACGCATCGGCATTCATCGTCTCATCGTCAATGACAACTACGGTTGCCATGATTCAGGACTCGCTGCTTGTGGGCGCGGCGATGACTGGTGCAACAGATTCCCTGTCTGCGGAGCCTGGCAGGATCAGGCGGTTCGCCACATGCAGTCCGCCCGTGCCGATGACCACATCGTGCAGGGCGGTATCGAACGCGCTATCGCGCATTTTCACCACGCCGATCAGCCGGCGCAATTCGCCGCCCATTCCGGCCTGACGCAACAGGATCAGGTTGTCGGTCAGCGTGGAAAAGTCGGGCAGCGGGTCGGTGCCGGCGAAGCCGTCGAGATCGCGCACCTCAAGGGTGGCGATGGTCGACACACCGTGGCCGCGCAGCTCGTTGGCAAGCGCGGAGTAGAACTCCATCAGGCGCGGCGGATGGACGGCAGCGCGCTGAAAGCCCGTCATGCCATCGATAAACAGCCGGTGGATGCGGAAATCGCGTACGGATTCCAGCAACTGGTGGCCGAGCGAGTCGAGCAGGTTCTCCGTGAGCGGGTTCCAGACGATGAACAGGGCGCCTGACCGCTCCAGCGCCTCGATATCGATACCGAGCGCACGGCCCTTGGCGCGCAGGCGCTGAGGTGACTCGTAGAAGCCAAAAAACAGGGCCGGACATTCTGGTGTGGCAAGGCTCAGGAAATTGAGCCCGAAGGTGGTCTTCCCGCTGCCCGCCGGGCCCAGCAGCAGCGTGATCGATGCCGGAGGCAGTCCGCCGCCGATCAACTGGCCCAGCCCCTGCACGCCCACGTCGACGCGCTCATCTGGCAGCCATTCTTCGGCCGACGGTTTGGCTAGCAGGGCCTCGAGGCGCGGATAGACATCGATGCCTTCGGACGAGATCCGGTATTGGTGCAGTCCGCCCAGTGCCGCGCTGCCGCGCGATTTGGAAATACGCATTTGCCGCACGGTGCGGATCCCGACCAGTTCTTCCTTGAGCTGGATGACGCCATCGACCATCGTGTGTTCGGGGCTCACGTCGTCGATGCGGGCACTGGTCAGGAACAGCACTGTGCAGCCGGTGAATGCGGCGTGGCTTTGCAGTTCCGCGACAAAGGTCTTTACGTCGAGCGCCGATTCCGCCTTGTCCTTGGCAATCAGCAGTCCATCGAGGATCAGCGTCGTGCAACGATGTCGCGCCAGCTCGGTGCGCATGGCATTGACCAGCGACGGCAGTCCTTCCTCCTGCAACACCTTGAACAGGCTGATATAGAAAATATCGCGCCCGACGGCCGCGGCGTCGTAGAAATCGAACATGTCCAGCGCCTGGAACAGGCGGTCGTGCGATTCGGCCAGCAACGTCACGTAGAGGATTTTTCCGCCTTGGCTGGCCTGGTGGAACGCTATCTGGTTGGCCAGGATGGTCTTGCCCGCGCCGGGGCTGCCTTGAATGATGTAGGCAGCCCCATGCACAAGGCCGCCGCAAAGAATGGTGTCAAGGCCGGCTACGCCGCTTTGTACGCGAAGAAGCTGTTTTGTCATGGTTATCGTTAAAGCAATGGGGGCGGTGTGATCGGGTGCGGCCGACATTGGATGAGGTCTTGCCGAGGCCCATGCACACGCGTGGGGAGGAGTGTAGACGAGTTAGCCGATTCCCATCGCCGCGCGTTATCAGAAATTTCGTGGCAAACAGGCCCGTCGCATCGCGCCGGCGGTGCCCCGTCCCGCTTGCGCGCCGCTCGAAAAGTCGCATTGCGGACCCGCAGCGGCGAGCGCGCGCGTGGTAACTTGCCGCTTTTCCTCTCGTCGCGGCTGCGCCATGGAACGCTTTACGATTTCCCTTGATGATGCACTGGCCAACGAATTTGACCGTCTGATCGCCGAGCGCGGCTACGGCAATCGGTCCGAGGCCGTGCGCGACATCCTGCGTCGGCACCTCGATCACTGGCGCGAGTCGGTCGATGCGGACGGACCCTGCGTGGCCAACCTGTCGTACGTCTACAACCATCACGAACGCGAACTTGCCGAGCGGCTCACGCGCATCCAGCACGATCACCACGATCTGACCGTGTCGACCATGCACGCCCATCTCGACCATGCACACTGCATCGAGACAGTGATCCTGAAGGGGCCGGCCAGCGCGGTCCGCAAGCTCGCCGACGCCATCAGCAGCGAACGCGGCGTGCGCCAGGGGCAACTGAATATGGTCATGACCGAGGGAGATCCGATGCGGGTCGATTCCCATCCGCACGGCCACGCGGGGCATCCGCACCACCACGACTGAAGTTGCCTGGCGCACCATATCGGTGCTTTTCGATTGGTATGAAGTTTGCATAATTCTTCATACCAATCCGCATCATAAAAAAATGAGCCAGCATCATCCCTCACGCCGGGCGGCGTCGACGCGCCCGGCCATGCCCCCATTGGGGCTTCTTGCCGCGGCGCTTGCCGTGATGCCTCCTGAAGCGCAGGCCGGCGGTCTGCAGCAGGCAACACAGGAGCTTCCCAAACTCACCGTGCGCGCCGCGCGTGACGATGCGCCCAGCGCCGACGCCGCGGTGTCCGCCACGCAGGGCTACGTCAGCCGCGACCAGCTAGCCAACCGTCCGCTGCTGCGCCCCGGCGAACTGCTTGAAACCGTGCCGGGGCTGATCGTCACCCAGCACAGCGGCGACGGCAAGGCAAACCAGTATTTCCTGCGCGGCTTCAACCTGGACCACGGCACCGATCTTTCCACCAGTGTGGCCGGCATGCCGGTGAATATGCGCACGCACGCCCATGGCCAGGGCTATACCGACCTCAATTTCGTGATCCCGGAACTGGTCAGCGGCATCGCTTACAAGAAGGGCACCTACTTCGCCGAAGAGGGCGATTTCTCGGCAGCGGGCGCGGTCACCATGGACTACGTCTCCGAACTGCCGACCGGCATCGCGCAGGTAGAACTGGGGCAGCACGATTATCGCCGCGCGGTACTGGCCAATTCGCACCAGGCGGGGCCGGGCATCGCGCTGTATGGGCTGGAATGGCTGCAGGAGAATGGGCCATGGGTCATGCCGGAGGGCGTGCGCAAGCTCAATGGCGTGTTGCGCTACACGCTGCCGCTCGGTGGCGGTGAACGCGTCAGCGTCAGCGCCATGGCGTATCGCAATCGCTGGGATTCGACCGATCAGGTGCCGCAGCGCGCGATCGACGACGGGCGGATTTCCCGCTTCGGGTATATCGATCCAAGCGACGGCGGCTACGCGTCGCGGTACAGCCTTTCGGCGGACTGGCTGCGGCCGGTAGCGTCCGGCTGGTTCAAGGCCAATGCCTACGTGATCAAAAGCCGGCTGCAACTGTTTTCCAACTTCACCTATGCGCTGGAGAACCCCGAGCGCGGCGATCAGTTTCAGCAGTTTGAAAATCGCGTCACGGCCGGGGCCAATGCGTCGCGCGTGTGGTTTGGCAAGCTGGGCACGCGCGATACGGAAACCGAGATTGGCGCACAGGTGCGCTTTGACCGGCTGGACCCGATCACGCTGGCCGGTTCGGAGGCGCGCCAGATCTACCAGACCACCCGGACCGACACGATCAACGAAACCAGCGCCGCGCTCTACTTGCGCAATACAACCGAATGGCTGCCGTGGCTGCGCACCATCGCCGGCGTGCGTGCAGACCAGTTCTGGTATGGCGTGTCGAGCGACAACCCGCTCAATTCGGGCAACGGCGCCGACCATATCGCCAGTCCCAAGTTCAGCATCGTCATGTCGCCGGCCAAGCGCACCGAAGTATTCGTGAACTGGGGGCGCGGCTATCACAGCAACGATGTGCGCGGCGCGACCACCACGGTCGATCCGTCCACGGGCGAGCCGGCGCAGAAGGTCAGCGTGCTGGTGCCGGCCACGGGATACGAGATCGGCGTTCGCACCAGGCGGCTGGCGCCGGGCCTGCAGCTGTCTGCGTCGCTCTGGCAGCTCGATATCGGCTCCGAACTGGTCTTCTCCGGCGATAGCGGCACCACCGAGCCGAGCCGTCCAAGCCGCCGCCGCGGCATTGAACTGGCCAGCTACTATGCACCGCCCGACGGCCCGCTGGCTGGGCTGATGGTCGATGCGGACGCGGCATTTTCCCGCGCACGCTACCGCGATCATCAGGATGGCGGCGACTACATTCCCGAATCGATCCAGACCACGGCCTCGGCCGGCGTCTCATACAACAGCGGCCGATGGGCGGTCGGCGCGCGTGCGCGCTACTTTGGCCCGCGTCCGCTGGTGGAGGACAACAGCGTGCGGTCCGCGTCGTCGTTCCTGGTCAACCTCAAGCTCGGCTACCGGCTGTTCAGGAACGTGAAGATCTTTGCCGAGGTACTCAACGTGTTCGGCAAACGGGTCAACGACATCGACTACTACTATGCGTCGCTGCTCAAAGGGGAGACATCGCCGCTGAATGCCGACGGGTCGGCGGCCGGCATCTACGATCATCATGTCCATCCCGCCGAACCGCGCACATTCCGCGTGGGCGCAACGTGGAATTTCTGAGCGCGCGTCTGGGGCGTTACGTAGAACGTACCCGGCCGGGTAACATTTTCACGCCCGCGGGCTCAGGTTCTCCTGCGCCAGATGTGGGGACCGGGGCCGGCGATGTGACCCGTATCCTCAGTAGTTCAACACGACGTTCAACATGGCCACGCGCGGATTACCTACGGGCAGCACGTTGTTATTGAGTCCGCCGGCGTAGTACGACTTGTCGAACACGTTCTTGACGTTTAAAGCCGCGCGCCAATGGCTGGCCGTATAGCCGAAGCCGAGATCCGCTACCGCATAGCCGGGGACGGTGTAGTTGAAGCTGTAGCCGCGCTTGGCGCTTTCGCCGCGCGCGCCGATCCCGGCCCACCAGCCCGCCAGTGCGCCACGGAAGCGATATTGGGTCCAGAGCGAGAAGCTGTGGCGCGGCACGGCGTTCAACGGCTTGCCCACATTCGCGGCGACCGTGTCCTCCGTGACTTCGCCGTCGATGTAGGCATAGGCCGCCATCACGCTCAAGCCGTTGCCCAGGTCCTGCGTCAGTTCGGCCTCGAATCCCCGCGACCGCTGCTCGCCCACGGCGACGCTGTATCCGGTGTTGACCGGATCGCTTGTCAGCACGTTCTTGCGCACCAGATCGAACGCGGCAAGCGTCAGCAGGCCGTTCTTGCCCGGCGTGTCGAACTTCACACCGACTTCCACCTGGCGGCCTTTCTCGGGCTTGAACGACGCATTGTTGACGTCGGTGCCGGCGTTCGGCAGGAACGACGTGGAATAGCTGACGTAGGGGCGCGCCCACTGGGTGAGGTCGTACATCACCGCGGCACTGCCGGTGACGGCGTTGTCATCGCTGTCGGTGCGCGTGGCATTGAGCCGGTTGGTACTGGCCGTACGCGCCGATTCGTAGCGCAGACCGCCGGTTACCGTCCAGCGCTCGACAATGCGGATCTGGTCGCGCAGATAAAAGCCCAGCGCATTGAGCATGTCGGTGCTGTCGGTGCTGAAGCTGGCCGGGCAATTGACAGCGGCGCCGTACACCGGGCTGTAGACGTTCAGCGCGGCCACCCGACAGGTCTTCTGCAGACGATCTTCCTTGCTGTGGCGATAGTCGACGCCGAACGTCAGCGTGTGCTGGTGGCCGGTGAATGCAAACGACTTCTGCACGTTGGTGTCGACGCCAAACGCATCGCCGGAGAAATCCTGCTGGGTGGCGCTGCGGCTTAGTGTCTGGCTGTTGACGGCCATTGTTCCGGCCGTGACGAACGTGCCGGTCAGCGACGAGGTCTGGTAGCGCAAATTCTGGTTGACGGTCCAGCCAGAATCGAAGCGGTGCGTCAGCGCGTAGCCGATGCGGTTCTGCTCGCCGTCATAGGGCGCGGCGTTCGGCTCGCCGATAAAGCGCGAATTGGGCACCACGCCATTGATGTTCGATACCAGCGTGCCATTCACAGGCAGACCTTGCTGGCGCACATAATGGCGCTCGTTGTGGCTGGCCAGGATCGTGAAATCGGTTCGATGCCCGAAATCGAGGCTTAGCGACGGTGCGACGTAGCGGTTCCGATACCAGACGTGATCGGTGGCGTCGTCGCTGTTCATCGCCAGCGCATTGAGACGGAAAGCGGCCTTGCTGTCGGGCTTCAGCGGCGTGCCGACGTCGGCCGTCACCTGGCGCAAGCCATAGTTGCCGACCGTAACACCCAGTTCACCGAACAACTCGGGACGCGGGCGCTTGGTGACGATATTGACCAGGCCGCCCGGCTGTACCTGGCCAAACAGCACGGATGCCGGACCCTTCAGAATTTCCACGCGCTCCGCGCCAAACACTTCCTGCGCCACGCGATTGTTGGTGTCGACCAGCAGTCCGTCGGCAAAGACCGATTCCGACGCACGCTGGCCCCGGATGATGAAGTCGTCCCAGCCGCGACGGCCATAAGTATTGGCCGACACGCCCGCCGAATTCCACAGCACGTCGCTGAGGTTCTGGGATTGCTGGCTGTCCATCAGATCGCGCGTGATGACGGTGATCGACTGGGCACTGTCGGCCGCCGATTCATTCGACTTGGTCACGCCAGCGGGACGACGCGTGGCAAATCCGATATCGCCCATGTCGTTGGCGCCGGCGCTGACCGTGACCGCTGGCAATACGGCGCCCTGGTCGGCGGCGAAGACCGTGTTGCCAACGAGGGAAAGGCAGGCGAAGGCTGAGGGAGTGAGAAGACAGCGAGCAGACATTGAGAAGATCCGACGACGACGATCGAGCAAGAGAAGGGCGCAAGAGACGTAATCGGCAGATTGTAAATAAGAAGGATTCGTATTTACAATAACTATCTCGGAATATTTCGAGGCGGGAGAATGGCCAGCGCCAGGGGGCCGGGGTGGGGTGGAGCATGGCGGCCGGCAGGAGTGCAGGCGGGGCGTGGTTGCTGCAGACCAGGCGTAACGGCTGCATGGACGAGAGTTGAGGCGGGATTCGCCCAAAAATTCGTCGCGTCTCAACCCAAATTGGTGATTTCTCTGGAGAAACGACGCGGCGTTTCACGCCGCATCGCAGATAGAACACGTCTCATCGACGGCATTGCGCCGGAATTCCACTCGATTGCTAGCGATCAGAAGCTCAACGCAAACCATGCGAAAAATTCGATGGCTGGTAAAAGCAGAACCAGAAACAGAACGAGCATTGTTCTGTTCGCCCTGTCAGCAGCAGCGAACCATATTGCTATAGCCAGCGCTATCAACCACCCCGCCAGACAGTAGAAGGAAAGCGAAAGCTGCGCGCTCGGGCTCCATGTGGCGTCTGCGAATTCAATTTCTTGCCAGGACGCTCGCCTTAGCCAAGCGGACAAAAAAATCAAAAGCAATTGGACAAGGCCGAGGGTCAGATAGCGCTTCTTCACTGGCTACCTCGCTTCGGATAGTAATTCTTCTTGGTAAGGCGTTTTGATTTCACTAGCGCTGCATCCAACTCTTGCCCCACACCCGCTCTACAAACGGAGTTCTTGCCGTTCCAGTTTGCCTTCGCCCAGACTTGCAACGACGCGATTTCGGCCGCCACGCTTCGCTTCGTACATTCGCTCGTCCGCATCTTTGATTGCATCGGCGAGGGGCTGATCTGCTCGTGGCCACGTCGTAACGCCAATCGAAATGGTGATATGCCCCACTTGTGGCATTGCTGATCTTTCCACTGTTTGCCTAAGTCGCTCCGCGTAGTCCATTGCAGCGGAGAGGGACGTATCCGGCAGCAGGACCAGAAATTCCTCGCCCCCAACCCGGCATGGCAAGTCGTGGCTGCGGGAGCAATCACGAATGCATCGCGCCAAATGCTGCAAAACCAGATCGCCGACGTCGTGGCCGAATGTGTCGTTGACGCGCTTGAAGTGATCGATATCGAGCGCTACAAGTGCGACGGGCATTCTTTTCTTTTGGATGTCGGCCAACGCCTCGTCAAGGGCTCGCCGATTTGCCAAACCGGTCAGAGGATCGGTCTGCGAGGCTAGCTCCAAACCCGTAACCCTGGCTTGCGTTGAGTTGATGCTGCGTAGCAGTGCCTGTTTAAGGTTGTTCGATTCGAAATACCAGGCACGGACGCGGGCTATCTTGACGGCGCTTTCAATCAGTCCTGTGTCGGTCGTGCTTTCTGCGAGGCGACGTAGCGGGCGTGCAATCAGTATGGCCAATCCCCAAATCACAAGGAAGCCCACAACCGCAATCGGCGTCGCCGTTTTGAGTATCCTGCTCATCAATACGTGAAGCGGGGCCAGCACTGAAGTCACCGGTTGCTGACTGACGACGGCCCAGCGTGCGGCGGGGATAAACGCGTACCCGCTCAGCACATCGTTACCTCGTCCGGTGGTCATGCGGGAACTGCCGTCTTGCCCATCGAACGCATTGTCAATGCCTTTGTTTGCCCCAGCCCTCAGTCCGATACGTGTACTGACGGTGTGGAACAGGAGCGTGCGCTGGGAGTCCACCAAATAGACCTGAGCGTCGGTCAGATAGAAATGCTTGGTGATCAGCGAATGCAAAATTCCATCCTTTTCCACATAGATCGCTCCGCCTATATATCCAAGAAATTCACCGGCTCGTGTGATGATCGGCGCCGAGATGAACACAATCAGATTTCCGGAGCCAGATCGAAAGGCAGGGCTGACCAGTGGTTTTCGCTCTTGCAGGGCGGCCTGCGCGCTTGGAGTCGATAGCTGCATGCCGTCCAGCCGCAGGGAATCCGGTGCGCCTGCCAAGATGCGCCCACTCGAATCAACAATCAGCACGCTGTCGAATGCGTCGTCTTCGAGTTGCAATCGCCTTGCCTCCGAAGCGAGCGCAGGGATGTCGGTGAAACGATCTGAAAGTTTGCCTGCCGCATATTGCAGCCGCGATTGGGCCGACAGTAGGAATGCGTTGACCGACGCAGCCACGCGCGCGCTATAGGCGTGGTTGGCGTCAAGAGCATTTTGAATCAAAGTCTCCCGCATCACGCGGTACGAGGAATACAGGGAGTTGGCTAGCGTAATGACGCAAGCGCCAAGCGCCAGGGCCAGAATCAGGGTGCGAAGATCTGTGCGGGGAGTAGCCATCAAGTCTGATCCCATATTCGGCGGTTTTCTATTATGACCGCACTTTTAGATCGCGCTTGAGAGAGTGCTAAGTTCGCAACGCTCGCTGACTCCCCCGATAGTCGTCCACCGACGCATCGGCTGGTCTCAACGTCCCGCAAAGCACCGCCGGAAAGCCGCTGGAATACACGTGCTTATGGCAATCGCATGCATCCGGCATGGCGGTGCCGAACGGGCCGGCGTTTATGCAAGCCGCCCCTCGTGCACGGGCGCGCCGCCTGCCGACATGTCGGCGCACAGGATCGTGCCGGTGGTCGATTCGGTCATGAATAGCGTGGTGCGATCCGCGCCGCCAAAGCACAGGTTGGTCAGCGATGCACCGGCGGGGCTGCGGATCACCTCGACCGGTTCGGCGCGATGATTGAGCACCCAGACATAGCCGAGGCCCGGATTGGCCACCAGCAGATGACCATCGGCGCGCATAGCAAGGCCGTCGGGACCGCTCGGGCCGTACGAAGTAAAGAACTGCCCGACCTTGCTGACAGAGCCATCGGGCTGCAATGGCACGCGCCACACGCTGTTGGCGCGCGTCATGGCGACGAACAGCACTTTCTCGTCGGGCGACAGCACCACGCCGTTCGGGCTGGGCGCGTTGTCCAGCAGCACATCGAGTTTGCCGTCGGGCGCCAGGCGATAACCGCGTCCGGTCGGATCGTGCAGACCAGTTTGGCCCTGGTCCGTGAAATACAGGTTGCCGTGCGAATCGAAGGTCAGGTCGTTCACGCCACGAAAGCGCTCCGAATTTCGGCGCTCCAGAAACGGCGTAACGCTGCCCGACCGCGTATCCAGACGCATCAGGCCGTTGCGATAGTCGGTGATCAGGAAATCGCCGTTGGCCAGACGCTTCATGCCATTGGGTTCGCCGTCATATTCGACCACCAGATCCCATTCGCCTTGCATCGAAATACGGAAGATACGGCCGTAGGGAATGTCGGTCACCCAGAGGTGGCCATCGGCCCACACGGGTCCTTCGAGGAAAGAGTGGATGGTTGCGCCGCCGCGATTGGCATGCGCCCAGGCATTGGTAGGGTCGTTGCGCCGCCATGACGCTGGCAGCGCGCTAAAGACGCTCGCTTCGCGTACTGCCGGTGGTTCGATAAGGAACATCGTTGCTCCTGGCTATTGCTTTTCGATCTGCGCCTTTTGCGCGACCGCGGCCCATTGCGCAGTTTCGCGCTGAATCAGCTGTGTGAACGCGGGACTGTCAAGGTTACCCGGTTGCGATCCCATCTGCGCGAGGAACCCCTTCATGTCGGGCGCCTGGAGCGCCCGATGGATTTCCGTCTGCAGTCGCGCGATGACATCGGCGGGCGTGCCTTTGGGTGCGGCCAGACCGGACCAGTTGAACAGATTGAATCCGGGAACGCCAGCTTCCGCGAAGGTGGGCACGTTGGGAAACACATCAAGACGGGTCTTGCCGCTGATGCCAAGCAGGCGCATCTGATTGCCGCGGACCGGCGCCAGCGCAGTCGGCGTCGATACCACCAGCAGGTCCACGCTGCCGGACAGCAGTCCAACCATGGCCTCTCCCGCGCCCTTGTACGGCACGTGCATCAGCTTGATACCCGCGGCCTGCTGGAATGCTTCGGCCGCAAAATGGGGCGAACTGCCGGAGCCGCCGCTGCCGAACGTCACTTCGCCTGGATGCGCCTTCGCGTAGGCGACCAGCGAGGCCAGATCCTTGAAGCGCGAGTCGGCCTTGACGCCAAGCACGACCGGCGAAAACGCGAACGGCGCAATCGGCACCAAAGCCGTCTGATGGTCCCAGCTCAGTTTTCTGAAGACATAGGGCAGGGTGGTGTATGAGTTGTCGTTCGCCAGCAATGTGTAGCCGTCCGCGGCAGCGCTTACGACCTGGGAGGTCCAGATCGTGCCGGACGCCCCCGGCTTGTTCTCCACCACGAAGCTCTGTCCGGTCTGCTGGGTAAGCTTTTGGGCGATCTTGCGCGTCACCACATCGACGGCGCCGCCGGGCGGATTCGGCACGATGATGCGGACCGGTTTGTCGGGATATGCGGCCGCGGCGGACAGGCTGGCGAGCAGCGTCGCACCCGCCAGCGCGCAGGCAATGGTTCGATGAAACATCGTTGTCTCCTTGTGCCGCATCGTATCCGGCCGTCAGCTGGGATCGTGCGGACACGTTTTTAGGTTTTTGGTTGCCGATGCCGGCAATGCCGCCGTGCGCGGTCAGGCCGGCGCGGGCACCCCTTGCAGCACTGCCAGCACGTTCTTCGCGGCGCCTACGCCCATGTTCACATACGCCGCGTCGCTGACGCCGCCGATATGTGGCGACAGGATGACGTTGGGAATCTCGCGGAACACATGCGGCGTCGGCATTGGTTCGACGGCAAAGCTGTCCAGTCCGGCGGCCAGCAGTTTGCCGCTGCGCAGCGCTTCGGCCAGCGCCGCTTCGTCGATGAGTCCCCCGCGCGCCGTGTTGACGAGAATCGCGCCGTCCTTGAACGTCGCCAGCGTCTCGCGGTTCAGCATGGCGCGATTTTCCTCGGTCAACGGGCAGTGCAGCGACACCACGTCCGATTCCGTGAACACGCGGGGCAGGTCGACCAGCGTCACGCCTGCCGGGGCTGCCTTGGCAAAGGGATCGAAGGCGATAACCTGCATGCCCATCGCCACGCCGATGGCCGCCGCGCGCCGGCCGATTTCGCCAAGCCCGACGATGCCGAGCGTGCGGCCATTGAGTTCGACCGCCTTGTACGTGGCCTTGTCCCAATGGCCCTGGCGCATGCGCGCGTCCAGATGTGGGACAGCCTTGGCGCACGCCAGGATCAGCGCCCAAGCATGCTCGGCCACGGCGGCGGCATTGGCGCCGAGCGCGGCGGCCACTTCGATGCCGCGCGTCCGCGCAGCGGCCTTGTCGATCGTGTCGGTGCCGGTGCCGTGCTTCGAAATCACCTTCAGGGCCGGCGCGGCGTCCATGACGTCGGCGCCGATGGCGCCGTAGCGCACGATAATGCCGGCCGGATTATGTTGGCGGGCGAGGGCCTCGATATCGGTGGCTTGCGGCGTCTTTCCCGCAAATATGACTTCGTAGTCGTCCAGCAGTGCAAGCGCTTGCGGGGCAAGGTCAGGGCCCGTGACGATGATGACCGGCTTGTTCGTCACAGTGCTTCTCCCTGTTTCAGAACGCCGGCGGTAACCAGCGATGCGCGCAGCCACGGCGCGGTGGTGTTGCCCTCCTTGATCTGGGCAATGCGCTGGGCTTCGGCTTCTTCCTTCTTTTCTGCGGCATCGAGCAAGGCCTCGATTTTCTCGCGCTCGACTACCACCAGGCCGTCGGCGTCGCCGCAGATGTAATCGCCAGGGTGCACCGTCACGCCGCCCACGGAGATGGGATGGCCGATGCGGCCGCCGACTTCCTTGGTCGGGCCATTCGGATTGGTGCCCACCGAGAACACCGGGAACTGCATCTCGTCGAGTTCCAGGCTGTCGCGGACCGCACCGTCGATCACCACGCCGGCAAGACCGCGCTGACGTGCCGCGTGCATCATGATGGTCCCCATCAGCGCCGAGGTCTGGTCTCCCTTGCCGTCGACGACGAGCACGTCGCCGGGCTGCGCGAGTGCCAATGCCGCGTGGATCATGAGATTGTCGCCGGGCCGCACTTCGACGGTAAACGCTGGGCCGGCAACTTTCATGGTCGGGCGCAGCGCGCGGATCCGGCCATGCAACGCGCCGCGGCGTCCGCCGACGTCGGACAGAATCGCGGGTTGGAATTTAGCGGCGCGCGCGACGATCTCGGCGGGTACGCGCTCGAACGATTTGATGATGTTTGGCAAAGTCATGATGGCATCCTGGCAGTCTGGGAGGGAGAGAGAGGAGAAAGGCGTCAGTCGAGCTTGACGCCGGAGGTCTTGATGACCGACGCCCAGCGGCCGATGTCCTGCTTGATCAGCGAGCCAAACGCCTCGGGCGTGCCGCTCAGCACCGATGCGCCTTGCTGGTTCAGCTTGGCGGCCAGCGCCGGCGCCTTGAGGGCCTTGTTGAATTCGGCATTGAGTCGCGCCACGATGTCCTTCGGCGTGGCGGCAGGGGCGAGAAAGCCGAACCACGTTGCGGTATCGAAGCCCGGATAGCCAAGTTCGGCCACGGTGGGCACCTGCGGCAGGTCAGGCAGGCGTTTGGGCGCGGTCACGGCAAGCGGACGCATCCGGTTGCTCTTGATATGGCCGAGCAGCGTGGGCACCGATGCCATGTAGAGGTCCACCTGCCCGCCCATCAGATCGTTGACTGCCTGCGCCGCACCCTTGTACGGGACATGCGTGAACTTCACTTTAGCGGTTGACTGCAGCAGCTCGCTGCCGAGGTGCGCCACGGTGCCGTTGCCGGGCGAGGCGAAATTGAGAGCGCCCGGTTTCGCCTTGGCGGCCGCGATCACCTCCTTGAGCGTGTGGTACGGCGAATTGACGTGGGTGACCAGAACCAGCGGCGCCGATGCCACCATGCTGATCGGGGCGAGGTCCTTGAGCGGGTCATAGGGCAGCCGTTCGTACAGCGACGGATTGATGGCCAGGTTGCTGGTCTGCCCCAGGACGATGGTGTAGCCGTCGGCCGGCGCCTTGGCCGCGGCGTCCACCCCGAGGTTGCCGCCGGATCCTGGCTTGTTGTCGACCACGAAAATCCAGCCCGTTGATTTCGCGACCGTGTTTGTCACTTCGCGAGCGATGATGTCGGTGCCCCCGCCGGCCGGAAACGGCACGATCACGCGGATCGGCTTGGCGGGATACTGTGGCGCGGCGTGCGTGGTGGGGGACGCGAGCACCACGGCTGCGGCAAACATCCGCGCGCAGTGCTTGAGAATGGCCTTCATGTCTGTCTCCGAAATTCGTTTTCGTTGTGAGTTGGATTGTGTTTCACCGTTTCACTCTATACAATCACGTTTCATACAATGAACCGCATTTCGGCCCATGCCCTCAAATAGTGATTCGAGCGACATCCAGAAGGTCGAGGACGGCAGTTCAGGCGTCATCGCGGTCACGCGCGCGCTGCGGGTACTGGAAGCGTTCGGCGTCAATGACCCGCAGCTCTCGCTTGCCGAACTGAGCCGACGCACCGGCATCCACAAGACCACCGTGCTGCGCCTGGCTCGCACGCTGGCGGCCGACAACTATCTGGTGCAGAAAGAAGACGGAAACTGGCGGCTGGGCCGCGCGGCGGGGTGGCTGGGCGCGTGCTACCAGGCCACCTTCAACGTGCAGGAGGTGGTCGAGCCGGTGCTGCGCGAGTTGACGATGAAGACCGGTGAAAGCGCGTCGTTCTATGTCCGCGAAGGTCAACAGCGAACCTGCTTGCTGCGCGTGGAAGGGCCGCAGGCGATCCGCCATCATGTGCGGATCGGTGCGGCGCTGCCGCTGGACAGCGGCTCCCCGGGGCGCGTCATCCTGGCGTTTTCGGGCGAGCCCGGGGAACTGCACGAGATGATTCGCCGCCGCGGCTTTCATCTGTCGCTCGGCGAGCGCGAGCCCGAAGTGTCGAGCGTATCGGCGCCAGTGTTCGGTCTGCATTGGCGGCTGCTGGGGTCGATGTGCATATCGGGGCCCACTTCCCGCCTGAACGAAACGCGCTTGCTGGAACTGGCGCAGACCGTGGTCGATGCGGCCAACAAACTTTCCTATGCCATGGCGGGGAGCCAGCGGCCCGTCACACCGCTCGAGAAACCGTCGACCTGGCACCCCTGAGGCGCGGCGAGGGCCATGCAGGTGTCGCCCTGAAACTTTTCGGCGTGGTGGGCGTCGCTATGGGGATACCCGCTTGGGGATGATGCAGCGAGGAACCTGAACGATGAAGATGGCCATCCTGGTGAACCACCCGTGGTTTGGCACGGCAATGGGCGCGGTGGCGGCGATACTGCTCGGTTTGCTGGTGCATCGGCTTGGCAGCCTGCTGCTGTTGCGGATGACGCGCCATACGCCGGTGCTGCACGCCATCGTGGCAAAGTCCCGCGTGGCGGCAACCGCGGTGGTGCCGTTGATGCTGTTGCAGACGACATGGCAGGCCGCACCGGATGACCTGCGCTGGATCGACAGCATCCGGCATCTGAATGGTTTGCTGCTGATCGTCGCCACCACGTGGTTGATCGTGCGGATCATCGCCGGATTTGCGCAGGGCATACTCGACCAGCATCCCGTCGATGTCGCGGACAACATCAGCGCCCGGCGCATTCACACGCAGACGCGCGTGATCTCCCGCATTGCGATGACGCTGGTGGTGGTAATGGGCACCGCCATGTTGTTGATGACGTTTCCCGGCGCGCGGCAGGTGGGCGCAAGTCTGCTGGCCTCGGCCGGCGTGGTCGGCCTGATCGCCGGTTTCGCTGCCAAGCCCGTCTTCAGCAACATGATTGCCGGGCTGCAGCTGGCGTTGACGCAGCCGCTGCGGCTTGACGATGTGCTGATCGTCGAGGGCGAATGGGGGCGCGTTGAAGAAATCACCAGCACGTATGTGGTGCTGAAGATCTGGGACGAGCGCCGCCTGATCATCCCGTTGCAGTACTTCATCGAAAAGCCGTTTCAGAACTGGACGCGCAACAGCGCGCAGATCATGGGCGCGGTGTTCTTCCACGTCGACTACGGCATGCCGCTTGCCCCGCTGCGCGAGGCGTTGACGCGCATCGTTAAGGAGCGGCCCGAATGGGACGGGCGCTTCTTCAATCTCGTGGTCAGCGATACGACCGAAAAGACCATGCAGTTGCGCGTGCTGTGCACCGCCGCGTCATCGGGCCTGGCGTGGGATCTGCGCTGCGCCATCCGTGAAGCGCTGATCGACTTCATGCAGCGCGAATACCCGCAGTTCCTGCCGCGCCTGAGGATCGAAGGCGAAAGCGCAGCGTCGCAGACGCCAGGCTAGGGCGCCGGCACCCGTGCGCGCGATTGGCGTTCGCGCAGTTCCTGGCCTCGGAACGACCCGAACCGGTTGGCGTAAAGCCAAGTGAACTCCGCGCCGAGCAGAAAGATTTGCGCGGAGTAATACACCCATACAAGAATCACGACCAAGGACCCCGCCGCACCGTAACCGGTGGCGATGCCGGTCTTCCCGATATAGAGGCCGATCAGCAGCTTGCCCACCGTGAACAGCGCCGCGGTCACGGCTGCGCCGAGCCACACATCGGGCCAGCGTACGTCCGCATGCGGCATGATCTTGTAGATCATGGCGAACACCACGGTGACCATCACGAAGCCCAGCGCCATGTCGATCATCTGCGCCAGCCACTCGGCGTCGCCCAGCATCGGCGACCAGTATCGGCCCATCGCCGCCAGTGCCGCGCTGGCCACGAGCGACACGATCAGCAGAAAGCCGATGCCCAGGATCATTCCAAACGACAACACGCGCGCGCGCAGCAGTTCCCAGATGCCCGACGGCTTCTTGCGTTCGGGCACGCGCCAGATGCGGTCCAGCGCATCCTGCAACTCGGCAAATACCGTCGTGGCACCCACCAGCAACGTGACGGTGCTAAGCACGGCGGTCAGCGATCCCTTCGCCGGAGAACTTAGCGACACCAGCATGTCCTCGATGGCACGCGCGCCTTCATCGCCCACCAGGCCACCGATCTGCGCCACAACCGCGCCACGCGCGGCTTCGTCGCCATACGCGAGCCCGGCTACCGCAATGACGATCAGCAGCAGCGGCGCAACGGAAAACACGGTGTAGTACGCCAGCGCCGCCCCCATGCTTGGCGCATAGTCGTCGCGCCAGGCGGTGACCGTGTCTCTCAGCAACCGTAGCAACGTTCCGGCGGTCGGCCTTGCCCCGACCATTCGCTGTGCTTCCCGCATGATGTGCCTCCCGCTGCAGTCTCCTGCTGAAAGGCTAGCGTCTCGCGGCGACCCGCAGCTATCGGTCGCGGTCTGACACGCGGCGGCGGCGGCATGAAAAACCTTCGCATCTCACGTGACGGCAGCCGCCACAAAGCGCAGCGTGCCCGCCAGTCGCGCAGGCTCACCGGTGTCGTTTGGATGGTTGACCCCGTCCACAACCGGCATTTCGGCGAAATCGAACGGGCTGACGCCGTCCAGGCAGGCCACATTCACGCCGAACAGGTTTGGATTCGATCTGCGCTGCAGATGGGTGTGAATGCCGCAGCGGGAACAAAAGAAATGCTGCGCCGTGCCGGTGTTGAACCGGTAACTGGTAAGCATCTCTTCTCCCTGCACAAACTGGATGCCGCCTATTTCCGCCGCGACCACCGCCGCGCCGCGCATGCGGCAGTAGGAACAGTTGCATCGACGGACCGTATTGAGCCCGTCGCTCAGCGTGACCACAAAGCGCACCGCGCCGCAGTGGCATTTTCCCGTCCGCTGGTTCGTATCGGTCGACATATTGGGTGTATCTCCGTCATGCGGTGCCAGCTGGCAATGGTTAAACGGTATGAGTGCGGAAGAGCGTCACAGGCGCCGAAGCAGGATATCTATCTTATTGCGGTCTGACAAACGAGATAAATTTGCGATTTGCTTTAAATAATCTATCGCGAGAGGGTCGCCACAAAAGCGCTGCCGCTGCGTCATCCGAACTCGACGGAAGTCAGTTCGGCTGCAAGGCATCCCACTTCGGCGGGATGGCCCGCACAGAAGGACAGCCGCAGAATCGCGATCCGCGGCCAGGATGCTGCAAACATAAGACATAGGGAAGAGGTCGCATGGACCAGCGTTTATCGCGAAAGACTCGGGCGCTTCGAATCGCTGCTCTTGGGATTTGGGCAGCATGCATGTCGGGCTCGGCCTATGCGCACGGCGGCGGCCTCAATGCCGAGGGCTGCCACACCAATAGAAAGACCGGCGAGTATCACTGCCACCGAGGCTGGGCGACCAATACTGGCACCTCTTCAAAGTCTTCTGTCAGTCCCGATGGGCGTCCGGGTAACGCCAATTCCTTTCTGTCCGGTCGGCAAACGCCGAGCGGTCAAACCTGCTACACCGGCCCCCGGGGTGGCACATATACCATCACCGCGAGTGGCCGAAAAAACTACGGCGGTTGCTGAAGAACCCTGCGTGTCTTCTCAGGCAAGTGCACGCCGCGCCAACCTCGTCGCCGAATCGGTATACGACTAGGTCGATAACCGGACGGGGTCTCGAGGGAGAGACCGTTCGTCGGCATTAGTGCGCCCACGTCACGGGAACCTTCGCCGAGCACGCCGCAATCTTGCCCAGCCAATTTCTGCTGGTTTGCACGGTGACACGACTCTCCTCAATTGGCGCGACCTTCCTGCCCCATCGATCGGCAAGACTCTTAGCCACGCTACGGGCTGCTGTTGTGCATGCCGAGACCGCTGTGGTGTGTCGTATCGTGAAGTCCGGATATCGGTGGAAAACCAGCAACGTAAAACCGTCGGGCGAATATTCGGTCGCGTACTCCGTCGACACGTCATACGTCGACAGTTGGCGGTCTGAAGACGATGGCGCCGGCGTGGAGCAGGCGGCCAACATCGAGCAGACGATCGCTGCAGCAATTTTCTGACATCTCACAGCGCAACTACCTGCCTTGCCCATAGTGCCGTGTTCCTCGGATCTGCATGTTTGAATGGGGCTGGATGTTACCAAAAACAAAGGCGCACCAATTGAGCGCCCCTCTGCCAGGAGGGTGGGGCAGGGCAGCCCGCTTCTTGAAAGCGATGAGCGAGTCGACGGCGGCAAAAGGGCGTTCGCGTACCCATAATCGGGGAAACTGCGTAATCACCAAAAATGCTAAAGTAGCGCAAATCTTGCCACACCCAATATAGAGCGAGCCGGGCGTCAGAGCCTTCGAATACCGGGGAAAACCGATGAGTAAAAAAACGGGATGGGGTCATCCAGGTCTTGCCATGCGCGTATTCGTCGCCGCGTCATTGCTGTTTGCCTTAAGCGGCTGCCAGGACGATACGCCGACACCGCCAACGACTGCCGCCTGCACAGGTTCGGCATGCAATGCCAATCCGGATCCCGAGACGCCCGCACCGGTCACACCGTTGTGCCCCGCTGCACTCGACTACGGCACCACCTTCACTGGCGCCTCTGCCGGTGGGGAGTACATCAAGCTCAGCATCGACACCGCGACCCGGCGGTACCGGATGACGTTTGTGGAGTCGTCGGTGCCAAGATCCACCGGCCAACTCCAGAACACCCGGGCGGGCCTGACGATCGAGGGGGACTTCACTCATCCCGCTACCCTGCCGACCGCCGAACAGAATCGCTGCGCCATCGTGCTGCAAAGCGGCCAGACATCAGATGGCAGCTACTCGGCGACGATCAATCCGGCCAATCCGCCCATGCTCTTTGTAGGATTTGGCGTTGTCACAGGCGGGTCCCCGGGGGCGACATTTCAGTTCGATGGTATTGAGCTGGCGCCGGGCACCGTGATTGCTGCCGTGCCCAAGCGCAGCTTCGACAGTTTTCCGTTTATCGGTTTTGCGGTGACGGAAACCGATCTGTCCCAGGTAGCGGGCCGCTACCATGTCGTTGGCATGTATCTGACGCCGTCGGGCTCCAGCTACCAGACGGCCGCTCCCCAAGGCTGGGAGCCGGAGCCCGTCAACTGGACGGAAACGCTGAATGCAAGCGGTTCATGCGCTGCCGAGGGAAATGGATATTCCTGCCGCACTACGGGCACGCCATGGGCGCGACGCCACAACGCCGATGGGTCACTAGACAACGCATTCGCGAGCAGCAGCGTGTCGGCGGGCGTACCTTACGTAACGGTTGGCAACGCACAGCCCATCGTATTGCTGCAGCCTTCGCTGGCACACGGCATCATGATCGTTGGCAAGGTCGGCAACCAGCGGATTCCCGTGGTGGCACGGATCGGATTCGTCAACCATCCGACAGGGAATCTGCTGACCTCGGTCGTCGACGACCAAGTCGGGCTGTCATTGCTGGTGCCGGCTACCGCCGTGCAGGCCAACGCCTTTGACGGTACGTACGTCGCGGTATCGTCCGCCGCACTGTGCGGCAAGGTCGCCAACAACGGCCCAAGCGGCTCTCCAGCGGTCGCCATGGGCGTGTTCGATCCGAGCGTCGATCATCCCGATCTTCCGGGGGTTTACAGCGGATCGCTATTCCACCCTGATGCGGGTAACTGCCTCGATGGATCGAGCACGTCAACGCCGGCGGCCACCTACGTGGGCAACCTGCTCCATGGAGCAGACGGCGTGCAAGCAGGTGCCACCGTATCGTCCGCAACACCATCACTGTCGTTGGACTATGCGCAGACCGTGCCCGGCAAGGTGAAGGTCAGCGCGTTGCAAGCATTCAGTACGCAGGGCCCCTCCGGAAATATCCCGCTGTTTAACGTCGGGGATATGGGCGTGATGGTCAGGAACGGGCCGGTTTACGCGCTGATCATGAATTCGAACAAATACAACCCCTTTGTGCAGTTCGGCATGGCGCTCCCTTGAAGCGGCGACTGCTGGCGGACGTCATTCGTCAGACTCCAATGCAGAAGAACGGCGGCGGAAGTTTTGCGTGATATGCCGCCGTTGTCGCCAATGCGACGAAAGCCGTGGCCTACAACAGTCTCGGTGCGTAAAGCGCACCCTGGAACTCTGGAACATATTCGTACTTGAGCATCTTGCCCAGCTTCAGGGATTTGATAAACAGCGACAGGCTTCCGTCCGTCAGGCCCAGATGGACCGCTTCGGCACTTGAACTCGACGCGTGCGAAAGCTGCCGGGAGGTTGTATGGCCGGTGGTCAACCGTCCCTGCTGGTCGATATTCGTGAAGCTGTTCGTCACGAGCACTACCTTGTGCGACACACTGTCCAGCTTGCTCGCCTCCAGCTTGACGTCGACCTTGCCAGTGTCGCTGTCCAGAATCTCGACGACGACCGAACTGTCGGTCTCGCGATAGTGGATGTCCGTCAGCCACTTCGGCAGGTTGTATCCGACGACACCACGCACCCGCGCAAGTTCGGTATTGACGGGCAGTTTGAGTACGTAGCCCCAGAAGTCATTCGACATGGCCTGGCTCATCAGCGTCAAGGGTCCGAGGCTGACGCCATCGGGCCGTGTCGTGATGACCGATAGCCCAATCTCGTTGTAGCTATCGTTATCGCAGTAGCGATACGCATAGGCCGTAAGTGCCACCAATCCTCTGCCGGGCCATACCTGAAGCGGCTGCACCTTTTTAAGCACAGCCGCGGGCATCAATTCTCGAAGCCGGTCAATGTCCGCGGTAAAAATGGCGGTAACTCTGCTGTTCTTGTAGTAGAAGTTCGGCGAATACGATTCAAAGCCAATATCGACTTTCTCTTTCTTGAGTTTTCTGAACCAACTCAGGTCCACATCCGGCGCTTCGGCCTCGATGACGGCAAGCGACGGGTTCGAACGAAAGCGATCATAGAGTCCGCCCTTTAAAACTGGAACCCGATGGCCAGCGATATCGATGCTTGTGGTGGGAGATGGCGTGGCATCGGCGCAAGCAGGCGTCAGGGTGGTGCCGAGAACGGCACCGGTTACAGCAAATTTGCGGATCGTCATTTCGTGGTGCAAGGGTAGAGGTGCATGTCGGGTTGGGTCGTCGGTCAGACAACAGCGCGCTCGCTAACCCATCGCCGGTACTTTCTGGCGCGCCACGCATCGCTGGTTTGCTGCAAGATCAGCGCGCGCAATGGCGACACACGCGCGTTCGTCGGCTTGCCGCGGCTGAGCTGGCGCAGTTGGAACTTGACCGTTGCCATATTGGCCAGCGATGCCAGCGCCTTGTTTTTCCAAGTGATAGGGGGTAGGACCGGCGCCGCTTGCTGCCCGGCCCGCCAGACGCGCGGCAGCCGCGGGTTGATGGCGAGCGCGGTGCCGATGCCGACCATGTCCACGCCGCTGCGAATCACCTCCTCAGCCACGGCAAGGCGGCGGATGCCCCCGGTGACCATAATCGGCATCTTCGCCACGGCGCGAATGTCCTGCGCGAATTCCAGAAAGTACGCCTCGCGGGCCAGGGTGCGGCCATCGCGAGCCTGACCTTGCATCGCAGGGGCTTCGTAGCTGCCGCCGGACAGTTCGACCAAGTCGACGTCCAGACCGTTAAGCATTTGCACGACTTCGCGCGCGTCATCGACGCTGAACCCGCCACGCTGGAAATCGGCGGAGTTCAGCTTGACCGCCACCGCAAAACTCGGTGAGACCGCCGCGCGAACCGCCCTGACGATCTCGACCAGCAGCCGCGCGCGATTTTCCAGCGGGCCGCCCCAGCGGTCTGTTCGGTGATTCGTTAGCGGAGACAGGAACTGGCTCACGAGGTAACCGTGCGCGGCATGAATCTGGACGCCCGTGAAGCCCGCCTGTTCGCCTAACTGCGCCGTCCGCGCGAAGCGTTGGATGACGTCGACGATCACTGCTTCCGTCATCGCCTGCGGTGGGTTGAAGTGTTTGGACATTTTGCCCAGATCAATGGCTACCGCGGACGGTGCCCAGGTAGCTTGCCCCAGACTGGCAGGCATCTGGCGGCCCGGGTGGTTGATCTGCAGCCAGAACTGCGCGCCGTGGGCGCGGCCTGCGCTGGCCCAGCGTTTAAATCGCTCCAGGTGCCGCGCGTTTTCCAGCACCACGCCGCCTGGCCCGGTCATTGCACGACCGTCCACCATGACATTGCCGGTCAGCAGCAAGCCAGCGCCGCCATCCGCCCACGCGCTGTACAGGCGAATCAGCCCGTCCGAAGGCGCATGGTCGGCGTCTGCCATGTTCTCTTCCATCGCAGCCTTGGCGATGCGGTTTGGAAGGCTTGAACCATTGGGGAGGGGGAGTATGTCGAACACGGTCATGAGATCACCTCGTTAGAGCGTGCCTCGACTTTAAGGTTATAGTTAACTTGAAGGTCAAGCGGTTTTTTGCGATGTCGCTCCGGCCCAATCCACTGTAGGATTGAAGCTCACTTCAAGGTCAATGTTTTTTGGTTATGAGGATAGGAGAACTAGCGCGGCGCAGCGGCTTGTCAGCCTCTCGCATTCGCTTCTACGAGGCCGCCGGCCTGATCACAGCCGTGGAGCGCTCGTCCAACGGCTATCGCGACTACTAGCCAGACGCGGTGTGGATTCTGGAAATCATTGCCAGCGCACAAGCCGCAGGATTTTCCCTCGAACAAATCCGGCATTTGCTGCCGCTTGGATCGGGGAACTGGCAGCATGATGAATTGCTGGATGCACTCAAGCACAAGGTCGCCGAAATCGAAGACATGCAGAAGCGACTGAAGGCCAACCGCGCCAAACTGCTTGCCGCTATCAAGAATATCGAAGAGCGGCCTGCGGAACTGGATTGCGCAGACGGAGCGCAATGGGTGATGGATCGGCTGCGCGCAAAGGGCGCCATCGTGAAGGACAAGCGCCGCCGTCCGAGTACGAAGTGACCTTAATATCCGGCACGACTTCTATCGTCCGTAGGCCCTTGCACGGCTCAAGGCTCACGTCGACCCGGCGCCTGGAGAAGCGCCACACGGAGTTTTTTTAACGTCACGTTTCAAACGACTGTTGCCGCTTGCGCGCGCGGAATCGGGTATCGGGAAACCTCACGCACGCCGGCGGCAAACCCAGTTCTGGCAAGGCTTTCAGGCAGTTGGACCGTGTTTAGTTTCGCTAATTTCAGCGCCAATTCGCATTAAATGCAATTGAACATGGTAAAAGCTTGTGCCAAGTGATCCAGTGATCGCTACCATCTGGACATCGCTGCCAATGGAGATAGGTATGACTGGATCTCGCCGCTTCAGCGTGCCGATGCAAGTGGTGTTGTTCGGCGCGTTGGCAACATCGCCGGGCTGGCTTGGCGCCGCCACCAAGACGACGACGTTCGCGGTGCGGCTGACATTGACAGCCGATTGCACGATCTCCGCCAGCGATCTCGACTTCGGCTCGCACGGCGTGCTGGCTGCCAACGTCGACCAGACCTCCGCGCTCTCGGTCACTTGCACCACGAACGCGCCGTATCAGGTCGGCATCGATGCCGGCACCACGGCAGGCAGTTCTATCGCCAATCGCCTGATGGCCGGCACCGGCGCAACTACGGTTCAGTACCAGATCTATCGCGACAGCGCACGCTCGCAGGTCTGGGGCAACACGCCCGGCACCGATACGGTGGGCGGCACCGGCAACGGGTCGGCGCAGGCCATCACTATGTACGGGCGCGTGCCGACGCAGCCAACTCCCGCGGCGGGCACCTATACCGCCACCGTCACCGCCACCGTAAACTTCTGATGGCCATCGCCGCCTTCGCGCGGCGCCGCGCATTGCCTGCATGGGCCGCCTGCGTGCTGTCCGCGTTGGCGCTTTGCCCGCCGGCGCACGCCACATCGCTGCAAATTTCGCCTGTCCGCATCGACCTGCCGGCTGGCCCTGGCGCCGCGGCGATAACACTGCGCAATGCGTCGGGTGCCCCGATCCATGCCCAGGTGCGCGTATTCCGCTGGACCCAGGCCGATGGTGCGGACGTATTGACTCCGACCGACGACGCCGTTGCCAGCCCGCCGATCCTGCGCATTGCCGGCAACGCCGAGCAGATGGTGCGCGTGGTCCGTCCGTTGGATCCGGTGCTTCGCAACGACGCGAGTACCAGCGCCGTGCCGCCGACCGAGACCGCCTACCGCCTGCTGATCGACGAACTGCCGCAGCGCGAAGCACAGGTCGACCAATCCGGCGTGCGCGTGCAGTTGCGCTACTCGGTGCCGGTGTTCGCCGGCACGCCAGCGGACGCGCCCCTCCGGCTCAAGCTGACGATGTGGCGTGACCAGGACGAATGGAAACTTGCGGTGCGCAACGATGGCGCCCGCCATGCACGCATCAGCGGCGTGGCGGTGATCAACGGCCCGCAGCGCGTGACCGTCACCGAAGGGCTGCTTGGCTATGCGCTGCCGGGTGCCACGCGCATCTGGAAGATCCACATGCCTGCCGGCTTTGCGCCAACCGGGAGCGTACGGATCGAAGGCGACATCAATGGCGAGCCGCGCACACTGCCGGTCGGGCAGGGCAAGCCAGTTGCGGGCTCATGACATGGCGCACGGATTCCCTGCATCTGCACCGCAATGCGCTGCGCCGTCTTGCGATGGCCGTCTGCTTGCTGGCGACCGCCGTGGAGCACATTGCGGCATGCGCCCAAGGGGTCGAAAAGGTGCCCGGCCACACTGCATATCTCGAAGTCATCGTCAATGGCGAATCGACTGGCAGTGTGGCGCGGTTTACCGATCGCGACGGCATGTTGCTGACGCCGCTTGAAGAACTGCGAGACCTGGGACTGCAAGCCGACCCGGCACTGGTCGACGCGCAGGGGCTGGTAGCACTCGATCGACTGCCCGGCGTGGCGTGGCGTTATGACGCGGCGATGCAGCGCGTGTACCTGACCGTCGACGACAGTCAGCGCATCCCCACGCAACTGGGCACGCGCAGCCGGGTGCGCCCGCCGGTTACGCCGGGGCTGGGCTTCGTGCTGAACTACGACGCCTATGCGCAGCCTGACACCGGGCAGCAGTTCGGCGTCTATAGCGAGCAGCGGTTTTTCCATCCGGGCGGCGTGTTTAGCAACACGGGCGTTGCCACCGCATATGGCGTCGATACTCGTTACGTGCGGCTCGATACCAACTGGACACACGCCGATCCCGGGGGCATGCAGTCGGTGCTGATCGGCGACATGATCACCGGCGCGTTGCCGTGGTCGCGTCCCGTGCGGTTGGGCGGCGTCCAGGTGCGCCGCAACTTCGGGCTGCGTCCGGACCTCATCACGTATCCGCTGCCGGCGCTGAGCGGGTCCGCAGCAGTGCCAGGCGCGGTCGATCTATACATCAACAATGTGCGGCAATACTCGGGGCAAGTGCCGAGCGGGCCGTTCGTGATCAACAACGCGCCTGCGCTCAGTGGCGCGGGCCAGGCCACCATCGTGGTGCGCGATGCGCTGGGGCGCGACGTCAGCACTACGGTGCCGCTCTATGTTGACGCGCGGCTGCTGGCCCCGGGCTTGTTCGACTACTCGCTCGAAGCGGGCTTTCTGCGTGATGGCTATGGCGTCGATTCCTTTCGCTACGACAGCGCCCCGGCCTTTAATGGATCGGCGCGCTATGGCCTGAGCGACGGCGTCACGCTGGAAGGCCACGGCGAAGCGTCGCGCGGCGTCGGCGTGGCTGGCGCGGGCGCGCTGTTCCGGGTGCCAGGCAATGGCGTACTCAATTTGTCGGCCAGCCTCAGCGCATCCGGCGGCACGCAGCTCGGGCTTGGCTATCAGTGGCGCACGCCGCGCCTTGCCATCGATGTGCAGGGGACGCGTACCGTCGGCCGCTATACCGATCTGGCGGCGCGATCGGGCGCACCGATGCCCAGCGCGTTGTATCGCGCCACGGTATCGGTGCCGGTCCGCCGCAACGGCAATATTGCGGCCAGCTATGTCGACCTGTCGGATCCGGTGTACGGCGCGGCGCGCATTGGATCGCTGGCGTGGACCTCGCAGTGGAACAGCCGCACGTCGTTCACGGCCAGCGCCTATCGCGACTTTGCAGCGGGCTCGTCGTATGGCGTATCGATGACGCTCACCTATCTGATCGACAGCACCACCACGGCGTCCGCCACGCTCGGACGAGACGGCGGCAATCCAACGCTGATCGGCGCGGTCAGTCACGCCACGCCCTACGAGGGCGGATGGGGCTGGCAAGTGTCGGGACAGAAAGGCGCCGGGCTGTGGCGCGACTATGCGCAGGCCAATTTTCGCGGCAGCTACGGCGATGTGTATGGCGCAGTGCAGGATTTGCAAGGGCGCGTAAGCACACAATTTGGCGACAGCGGGTCGCTGGTGGCGATGGACGGCACCGTGATGGCCGGCCGGCGGATCGACCAGAGCTTCGCTCTGGTGTCCACCGGCGGCGTGGCAAACCTGCCGGTGCTGGTGGAGAACCGTCGCATTGGCAACACCAACGACAGCGGCCATATCCTCGTGCCGAACCTGCTGCCCTACGACGCCAACCGCATCGAGATCGATGCGCTGGCGCTGCCGGTCAACACGCGGCTCAGTTCCACACGCTTGTCGATCGCGCCAGCCCTGCAGTCGGGCGCGCTGGCCATCTTCTCGGTCGAGTCCTACCGCGGCGGACAAGTGGTGGTACATGACGAAGCCGGCCGACCGCTGCCGCCCGGCACCGTGATCGTACGCCTGGAAAGCGGTGCGCGCACGGTGATTGGTTACGACGGCCTGGCGTTCTTCGACGCACTCGATGACGACAATACATTCCGCGCCGATACGGCCGACGGCGTCTGTACCGCGCGTCTGCATTACAGCGCCAGCGCCGATCCGCTGCCGAAGTTGGGGCCCGTGGCATGCCTGCGGGAGGCGTCATGATACGTATGGCGCTGGCCTTCGTACTGGCGTTGGCGGGCTGGCCACAACCCGCCTGGGCGGTCTGCACAGCCACGGCGCCCTCGGTGGCTTTTGGCAGCTACAGCCCTGTCAGCGGCAGCTCCGGCGACGTGCAGGGTGTGATCACTGTCACGTGCACCGGCGTGGCCGTATCAGCACGCGTACGCGCCTGCATCAATATCGGCACCGGATCGGGGGGGACATCGGTTTAGCCTCGTACGCTGGCCAACGGCGCGAGCACGCTGAACTTCAACATCTACACCGATAGCGCACGCACCCAGCCATGGGGATCGCGCAGTACAGGCACCGCCGCGCCACCGGTCATGCTCGACTTTGCCGCACTGCTCGGCAACGGCAGTGCCAGCGCCAGCTACTATGCGCAGCTACCGGCCAGCCAGACTGCCGCCACCGTGGGCGCCTACACGTCGCAGTTCACCGGCCTAAACGCCGAAGTCACCTATATCGAATATCTGCTGTTGCCGCCCGATTGCAGCCAGCTTTCATCTCCCAGCATTCCAATCACGTTCACCGCCAGTGCAAACGTGATCAGCGATTGCAATATCTCGGCCACGCCACTCGATTTTGGTGCGGTCGGATTGCTTGCCGGGAACCACGATGCCACCAGCACGCTTACCGTGCAATGCACGCAGGGCGCACCGTATTCGATCGCGCTCAATGCTGGGGTGGGCTCGGGCGCCACCGTGGCGGCGCGCCGCATGACACGTAGCGGCGGCACGCAGACGGTCGCGTATCAGCTATTCTCGGACGCCAACCGGACGCAACCCTGGGGAGACGGCACGCAGGGTACGACGGCGGTCTCCGGCACAGGTAACGGCGTGGCGCGGACCATCACGGTCTACGGCCGCGTGCCGGGGCAAACGACGCCGCAGGCCGGCAGCTATGCCGATACGGTAACGGCTACCATCACCTATTGAGCGCGGTGTCGCCCTGGTCTTGTGCCACCGCCTGATTGAAAGGTCGCCTATGCCCGGGCGGTTAACGATCAGGTCCCAGGAGGGGCGATGTTGCTGCCGCATCGGCCGACGCAGACTCTGGGCGCGGCGCAGTCCCTTTACGCATAACCATGTGCGTGTTTGTTCGTTCCTTGTAGAGGCGGCAGCCCCTAGAGTCGGAAGCTTGTCCCATCCGACCCATGACCATTGGGCCTTCGCCATGACCGCCTCCCAGTTATCTCATGCTGCCGCTCCAGGCACCGACATCGCCAGCCGCCGCCATCAGGCCGTGGCGCGGTTTATCGAAGACACGCGCCAGTTGCTCGGCAACGCCGATCTGACCGACAAGTCCGTGCTTGAACCCGTGGCAAGGGCGCTTGAAGCGCTGGGCCAGCAACGGGAATTATTCCCTGACGCGCACTTTCCGGTGTCCGCCAGCAACCCTGCGCAGGTCTATCGGCTGGCCGAAGATCTCGATGGCCGATTCGCGCTGTATGTCTCGGCGGGTCTGCCGGGAAAGGCGCAGCCGCCGCACGATCACACCACCTGGGCGATCATCGCCGGCATCACGGGCCGCGAGCGCAACCACTTCTATGCGCGCGAGGCGACGGACGACCCGGTGCGCGACAAGCTGCGCGAAATCGGGGAATTCGATGTCGTGGCCGGCGCTTCGGTCACGTTATTGCCCGACGATGTGCATACCATCGAACTGATTGGCGAGGAGAACGGGCTGCATCTGCATTTCTATGGCCTCGCACTGGATCGGCTCGCGGGCCGCGTGGTGTTCGAGAGCAAGGCAGGCGGCAGCTATCGCCACTTCGGCCCGCCGCGCCGGCTGGCCGCGCCCGTGATCGGGGCAGAGGCGCTGAAGGCTGCGCTGAATGATGGGCAGGAAATCGCACTGCTCGACGTGCGGGAGGCCGGCGTCCATGCGAAGGGCCATCCGTTGCTGGCGGCGTCAGCACCGCTGTGGCGCCTGGAACTGCTGATCGACCGGCTGGTGCCGCGGCGCGACACGCGCATCGTCCTGCTCGATAGCGGTGACAATGCCGACGCGCTCGCGCATCAGGCCGCGGCAAAACTTGTGCGACTGGGCTGGGGCAATGTTTCGGTGCTGGAGGGCGGCGTGGCCGCATGGGTTGCGGCCGGTCACGAACTGTTCAGCGGAAGTAACGTGCCAAGCAAGGCGTTTGGCGAGATCATCGAACATCAAAAGCACACGCCGTGGATCGATGTCGACGCACTGCACCGCCGGATTGAAGCGGGCGAAGATATCGTCGTGGTGGACAGCCGCACCACGGAAGAGTTTGCCGATTTCAGCCTGCCGTTCGCGCATAGCCTGCCCGGTGCGGAGTTGGTCTATCGGATTGGCGAGTTGGCGCCGAATCCTGACACGCTCGTGGTGGTCAATTGCGCGGGCCGCACGCGCAGCATTGTGGGGGCTCAGACGTTGATCGATGCAGGCATCCCCAACCCGGTGGCGTCGCTCAAGGACGGCACGATGGCCTGGCTGCTGGCAGGCCGGACGTTGGCACAGGGACGCGTGACGGCGTTGCCGGAGCCTTCCGCGGCCACGCGCGACGACGCTCGCGCTCGCGCCGGGCGCGTGGCGGCACAGGCCGGCGTGCACCGGATCGACGCCAACGGCCTGGCAGAGCTTGAGGCCGCATCGCAGACGCGTACGCTCTACCGCTTCGACGTGCGCACGCGCAGCGAGTACGAAGCGGGCCATCTGCCAGGCTGGCGCTGGGCACCCGGCGGCCAACTGGTGCAGGCCACCGACGAGTACGTGGCTACGCGCCGTGCCCAAATCGTACTGGCAGACTTTGACGGCGTACGTGCGCTGACGACCGCCGCGTGGCTGCTGCAGCTTGGGTGGCATGACGTCTTCATCTACGCACCGTCGGCGGACGCGGCGCTCGTGACGGGCCCGGAGCCAGTCCGCGTGCTGGCATCGCGTCCGGCCGCAGCGTCGGTGTCATCTCAGCAGGCCGCGCAACGGCTGGCCGGGGGCACGGCGCGGCTGTTCGACGTCGAGCGCAGGTCGGCCTACGAGAAGCGTCATGCAGCGGGTGCGTACTTCGCCGTCCCGGATCGGCTCGAAGCGCTGATCGCCGACGTTCCGGCCGATCACGCCATTCTGATCACATCTTCGGATGGGGTGCTCGCACGCGTGGTGGCCGCGGAACTTGCGGCGCGCACGGGCCGCGATGTCCGCTACATAACTGGCGGCACGCAGGCGTGGACGGCTGCGGGGCTGCCCGTGGGTACGGGCGGCGAGCGGGTGTTGACCGGTGACGAGGACTACTGGTTCAGCCCGTATCGACATGCCGACGTGGCCCGGCGCAATGCAGGCTTTCAGGCGTACCTCGACTGGGAGGTCAATCTCGTGGAGCAACTCAGGCGCGAGGGCGATATCGGCTTCCGCTTGATCGGTGCGGCCGAGACAGCAAGCTGAGGTAAAGGGCAAGAACGCACGATGGCATAAAGAGGGCAACGCCTCCTTTGTGCCATTCAGATCGCGCCGGATTGGATGTTCGTACAGTCGGGGCCGAAGTCGGGCGACACGTCGGTGAGTGCGCGGACCTGGTGCAGTTCTATTTCGCCCACATCCAGCCTCAGGCGACGGTGTGTTGGAACGCTTGCCGCAGATCGGCGATCAGGTCGTGTGGATCTTCCAATCCGATATGCAGGCGGATGACCGGCGCGTCGTTGCCGTGTTCCCGCCAGCTTCGGGACGCATTGAGCCGCTCGGGCGGCGCTACCAGCGCCAGACTCTCGTAGCCGCCCCAAGATGCGCCGATCGCAAACAGTCGCAGGGCGTTCACCAGCCGGCTGGCGGCGGCATGGTCGCCGCCTTTCAGCGCGAACGAAACCAGGCCGCTGGCACCGGCGAAGTCCCGTTTCCATAGCGTATGGCCGGGGTCGTCAGGCAAAGCGGGGTAGAAGGTGCGCGCGACCTGCGGCTGCTGTTGCAGCCATTGCGCCACCTCTGTGGCGTTGCGCTGGTGCTGCGCCAGCCGTACGGGCAGCGTGCGGAGCCCGCGCAGCGCCAGGTAGGCATCGTCGGCGCCGATGGTGAGACCCAGCGCTTCGTGCGCGGTGCCAATGCGCTCGGCCAACGCGGGGCTGTCCACCACGACGGCACCCTGCATCACATCGGAATGGCCTGCGATGTACTTCGTCGCAGCCTGGATCGAGATATTGGCGCCCAGCCGTAACGGCTGCAAAAACCAGCCGCCGCTCCACGTGTTGTCGATGGCCACGGGGACACCTTTTGCGCGAGCGATGGCGGTCAGCGCCGGCAGGTCGAGCACATCGAACAGCAGGGACCCAGGCGATTCCAGATAGACGAGCCGCGTCTCGGGGCGAATGAGCGTATCGAGGTCGTCATGTGCGGGCGAAAAATACTGGATCTCCACGCCCAACCGTTGCAGCAGGGTCTGGTCGACCCGGCGCAGTGGCGCGTAGACCGTGTCGGAGACCAGCGCATGGTCGCCGGGGCCGAGCAGCGCCAGCAATACCAGCGTGATGGCCGACAGCCCCGATGGCGCAAGGAATGCACGATGCCCGCCTTCGAGCGTGCATAGCGCATCTTCCAGCGCCTCATGGGTGTCGAGGCCGTGACGCCCATAGGTGGCAATCCGCTCGCCATGCGAGCGGCGATGATGGCGGTCGGCCAGCGTCTCGACATTCGCGAAGCGGACCGTACTGGTTCGCACCACCGGTACGTTGACCGGTCCGGCGCCATCGCGCAGCCGTGCCGAGCCGGCATGCAGCAGCCGCGTATGGACGCCGTCCGCAGGGTTCTGACTCATGGTTGATCCTTTCAGCCTTGGGTGGTTGCGGGGGCCGGGGCGAACGCCGCGTTGAATTCGGCGGGCAGGCGCGGAATGGCACCCAGCGCGCGGCGCAAGAAGGCGCGCGTGCGCTCGTGGCTGGGGTGGCCGAAGATCTGCTCGGGCGGTCCATGCTCGACGATGCGGCCTGCCTCGGTGAAGTAGATGTGATCGCTGATTTCGGCGGCAAAGCGCATCTCGTGGGTCACCAGCACGCACGTCATGCCGTCTTCCACCAGCTCGCGGATCACGGTCAGCACTTCGCCGACTGTCTCGGGGTCGAGCGCCGACGTGACCTCGTCGAACAGGATCAGTTCGGGCCGCATCGCCAGCGCCCGGGCAATCGCCACGCGTTGCTGCTGACCCCCAGACAGTTCGCCTGGATACGCGTGCGCCTTATCAGACAGCCGTACCTTGCCCAGCAGCGCATGCGCTTCCTGTTCGGCGTCGCGTCGGCTGCGGCCGATCACACGGGTTGGGGCGATCACCAGATTTTCCAGCACGGTCATGTGCGGGAACAGGTTGTACTGCTGGAAGACGAACCCCACGCGCTTGCGTAGCGCAATCAGCTCGTCTTCGGTGCGCAGCGTTTCCACGGCAGTGTCCCCAACGCGGATCTGCCCCTGCTGCGGGCGCAGCAGGCCGGTGATGCAGCGCAGGATCGTGCTTTTGCCCGAGCCGGACGGCCCAATGATGGTCACGGCTTCGCCGCGCCGCACCTCGACATCGATACCCTTGAGCACAGTGTTGTCGCCGAACGTGAGATGGACGTCCCGCAGCGTGATGAGCGGCGGAGTGGGCGCGTGTGCCTGCGGTTGGCGCAAGAAGGAATCAGTGGCGGTCATGACGACGCTCCAGCGCACGCGTGGCGCGTGCGATCGGATAGCAATAGGCGAAGAACAGGGCCAGCAGCGTGAAATAGACCAGCACCGTAAAGTCAGTGCGGGCCACGGTATTGCTGGCCACCTGGGCAGTATCGACCACGTCGTGCACGCCCACCAGCGAGGCCAGCGACGTGCTCATCGTGATACTGGCGTAGAGGTTCATCCATGGCGGCAACATGCGCCGCAGACACTGCGGGAGCACGATCAGCCGGAATATCTGGCTGCGCCGGAACGCCAGCGACTGTGCGGCTTCCCATTGAGCGCTGGGAATCGACTGGATCGCGCCGCGGAAGATCTCGGCCACATTGGCGCTGGCGGGCAGGGCAAGGCCCAGCACGACCTTGATCCAGTCGGGAAACGGCACCGTCCACTGGCCAAGGTGGAGTTCGAACGGAAACACATAGGTGGTGAAGTACACCAGCACCAGGATTGGCGCGTTGCGGAACGCCTGTACCCAAAGCCGTGCCATGTGGCGTATCCCGCGATGCGTGGACAGCGACAACGCGCCGATCATCAGACCAGCCAGCGTGCCGAGCACCATGGCCAGGATGCTGATTTCGATATTGGCCCACATGCCGCGCAGCAGCGCGGGCGACCACGTCCACAGGTGTCGGAACGCTGCCGGCGTGCTGCCGGCGGCGATCCAGAAACCGACCACGGCCAGCACGCAAAGCGCGGTCAGCACCCAGGGACTGGCAAGGACATGCCGGACGGGGCGCGGCTGGGTGCGCCAGGGTAGAGCAAGCGGGTTACTGGCCATAGCCGGGCATCCTCCAACGCAGTTCTAGCCAGCGGCCAGTGCGGCTGACCAACCATGTCAGCACGCCGAAGAACGCCAGGATCAGCAACAGCAGTTCCAGCACGTTGTCGCGCTGGGTCCAGATCATGATCGACTCGTACGTGACGTCGCCCACGGCGATGGCCGACGCGACGGCCGTCATCTTGACCAGGTCGACCAGGTTGTTGATGAGCGCGGGCAGCGCGAAGCGGACGGCCAGCGGCAGTTCGACCTGCAACAGCAGTTGTCGGCGTGAGAAACCAAGCGAGCGCGCGGCCTCCAGCGTGACGCGCGGTACCGCTTCGATGTCGGCACGCAGGGCCTCGGCGTGAAACACGGCCTTGTGCAGCGAGACGACGGCCACGACCCAGAAAAACGGCGTCAGCGGATTGCTGCTGCCGAGGCTGTTCAGATGCTGGGTGATCAGCATGTTCAGTACGAGAAATCCGCAGTAGAGCTGCACCAGCGTGGGCGTGTTGCGCGTGAGTTCGACCAACGCGCGCGCCGGCGTGGCCAGTGCCTTGTTGCCGGACGTGAGCATTGCCGCCAGGGCTGCGCCCGCCAGCAGGCTGCACGGGATCGTAAGCGCGCACAGTTGCAGCGTTACGACCAATCCATGCAGGAACGACGTGCGCTCGGTAGCGTCGAGAACGAAGGCGTAGTTCAGCCCGAGCGGCTTGAGTGCGGCGATGATGGCGGCGATCCAGGCATCGATCATGGGTGTGCCTCCGCCAGCGCGGGGCCTAGCGTACCGACGGCCTGCTCGATGCGCTGCAGGGCGGCTTCCAGCACATGATCCGCCACGGCGAAAGACAGACGGAAATACGGAGACAACCCGTAGGCGGCGCCTTCCACGACCGCCACGCCGGCGCTGTCCAAGAGCCAGTCCACCACGTCGCCATCGGTGGCCAGCACTCGACCGTCGGGCCGCAACTGCCCGATCAGGCCGCCACAGTGGATGTACGCAAAGAATGCCCCGTCTGGCGGCAGCAGGCGCAGTCCGGAAATGCGATGGATCGCGGCCACGGTCAGCGCGGCCCGGCGCGCGTAGGCGTTGCGGGCATGTTCGATGAAGTCCGCCAGCGTGCGGTCGTTGGCTTGCAGCGCAGCCGCGGTGGCCGCTTGGCCGATCGAATTGGCGCCGGACGACACCTGCGACTGGATCGCGGTCATCGCCTGCACCAGTTCGGCCGGCGCGATTCCCCAGCCGATGCGCCAGCCGGTCATCGCATAGGTTTTCGATGCGCCGTTGAGGATCAGCGAGCGCCCGCGCAGGTCGGGTGCCAGCGCCAGCCAATGCCGCGCAGGCGGGACAAAACGGATCTGATCGTAGATCTCGTCGAGCAGCACCATCACCTGCGGGTGGCGGCGCAGCACGTCGGCCAGCGACAACAGTTCGGTCTCCGTATATACGGCACCGGAAGGATTCGACGGCGAGTTCAGAATCACCCAGCGCGTGCGCGGCGTGATCGCTGCTTCCAGCGCGCTTGCGCTCAGCTTGAAACCGCTCTGCTGGTCGCAGGGCACGATAACGGGCTTGCCGTCATTGACGCGCACGATGTCCGGAAACGATGCCCAATAGGGCGCCGGAACGATGACTTCGTCACCGGCGTCCAGCGTGGCCGCGAACGCATTGAAGATCACCTGCTTGCCGCCGCTGCCGATAAAGACCTGGGCGGGTGCGACACTGATGGCATGGTCGGCGGCAAAGCGCTCGGCCACGGCCCGGCGCAGCGCCTGCGTCCCGGGCGTCGGCGGGTATCGCGTCTCGCCGCGTGCCATGGCCGCGATAGCGGCCTGCTGGATGGCGGGCGGTGTGTCGAATTCGGGTTCGCCGGAGGTCAGGGCCAGGACGTCCCGGCCCTGGCCGACCAGCGCGGCGGCACGCTGCCCGGCAGCGGCGATGGGGGACAGTCGGACGCGGCGCGCACGCTGGGAGAGCGCAATGGTGGGCGTGGTCATGGCTTCTTGCTCTCCGCGAAGACGGCGAAGTCCTGCGGTGCCACATCGAACTTGCCCTGTCGGGCGCGTTCGTGGGCCGGCCGGATATAAACGCCCTCCGGAACACCGAACTTGCGGGCCTGGCCAAGCAGGAAGCCGGTCTGATGCCAGTCGCGGATGGCCTTGTCGACAAATGCCACGGTGTCGCGTTCGCCGCGACGCGTCCACACGACCGTTGGTGACGGAATCAACTGGTCTTCTGTGGCCAGCACAAAGCCGGCCCATTCACCCTTGTTGGGACCGGTCAGTGTCTGGTACAGCGCGGGCTGGATATGCACCGACGCCGCGCACGTGCCGCCCTTGAGCGCCAGCAGCGATTCCGGAATGCCACGCAGCCCCTTGACGATGGCTCCGTACTGTTCTGCCAGCGGCCGTGCGAAATTGCTGCCCTGGGAGACGCAAGCCACCTTGCCGCGCAGATCTTCCCAGCGCTTGATGCCGCTCTGTTTCGACACCATCGCAGCGCCACCAACGAGGTCGTAAGGCGTGGGGGCAAAGCTCAGAATCTCGCTGCGCTCCTGCGTCCACTGGATATTTGCCACCAACAGGTCGACCTTGCCGGCCTGCAGGAATTGCACGCGCGTGGATGCCGTCACCGGAACGGTTTCCAGTTGCACGCCAAGGCGCCGGGCCAGGTCGGCCGCCAGTTCGGTCTGGTAGCCGCCAGTCTTGCCGGTCGCGGTATCGAGAATGCCAAACGGCGGGCTGGGACCATCGATGCCCACCGACAGCTTGCCTCGCTGGCGGATCTTGTCGAGCGTGGCGTCGGCCCAGGCAGAATGCGCCGTGGCGACGCCGGCCAGCAGCAGTGCTGCCGATACGAGGTACTTGTTCATCGCGTGCCTGCGCTCAGCCTTTGAATTTTGCTTGCAGTTCAGGCAGCAGCGGCTGCGGCGGCGTGATGCCCAGCCGCTTCTCGGTGCCGATCAACCATCCGGTGCGATGCCATTCCTGCACCACCTTGTCGACGGCGGCGACCGTATCGGTCTCGCCCTTGCGTGCCCAGACCACCGACGGCGCCGGCAGGATCTCGGTCGCAATCGGTGCGGCGTAGCCGGCCCACTCGGTATTGGCGCGCAGCAGCGGGTGGATCAGCGTGGCGTCATGCACGGCCGCCACGCATTGTCCGCCGCGCAACGCCAGCAGCGATTCCGAGGCGGTCTTGAAGCCGCGCACCTGCGCGCCATACTGTTCCTGCAATGGTTTCACGAAGCTGCTGCCTTGCGACGCGCATACCGTCTTGCCGCGCAGGTCCTCCCACTGGTGGATGCCGCTGGTCTTGAGCACCGCCGCGGTGCCGCCGACGCGGTAGAACGGCGTGGGCGCGTAGGACAGCAATTCGCCGCGGTCGGGGTTGTATTCCATCGAGGCAATCAGCAGGTCCACCTTGCCAGCTTGCAGGAACTGCACGCGGTTGGACGGGTTGACCTGTACGAGTTCAGCTTCCACCCCGAGGCGTTTGGCCAGGTCACGGGCGAGTTCGGGATTCCAGCCAACCAGTTGCTGCGTGGCCGGATCGATCGATCCAAACGGCCCCCCGTTGACCAGCACGCCGATGGCAACCTTGCCGCGTTGCTTGATTTTGTCGAGCGTGGCGTCGGCGCGTGCCGGCTGGGTGGCGAGAAGCGTTAGTGCGAGCGCGGCAATGGCGCGCAGGGTATAGGTGGATGTCATGTGGCTGAGGAAGTAGTCGCCGCGTAGCCAATGCCCACATAGGCATCGCTGCACGGCAAGGATGGGTGTCCAGGGAAAGGTAGGGAGCGCCGCGCTGCAGCTAGTTCAGCTTGATGCCCGCCGAGGCGATCACCGCCGCATAACGCGGCAGGTCTTTCGATAGCGTGTCGTCGAGCGCCTGCGCCGAAGACGCCACCACGACGAAGCCGGCATCTTCGAGCTGCTGGCGCGTACTCGGCTGCTCCAGCACGGCCATGGCATCGCGGTTGATGCGCTCGACAATGTGGGTCGGCGTTCCGGCTGGGGCCAGCAGGCCCTGCCAACTTTCGACGGCGAAGCCGGGCGCACCGGCCTCGGCCATCGTGGGAACCTGTGGCAGCGCTTTCGAACGATAGGGCGTGGTTACGGCGAGCGCGGTCAGGCGTCCGTTGCGCACGTAGTCGGTGACGGCGGCCAGCGTAATCAGCGTGCCGTCGATATGACCGCCCAACAAGTCGAGTGTGGCCGGGCCGCCGCCGGGATAGGGAATGTAGTTGACCTCGATGCCGAGCTGGCGCGACAGCATTTCATGCGCAACGTGGGCGATGCCGCCATTGCCAGGCAGTCCCAGCGCGAGCTCGCCCGGCTTCCGTTTGGCCAGCGCCACGTACTCGCCAAAGGTCTTTACGCCCAAGTCGGGCCGGACCACCAACACCTGGGGACTGACCACGGCCTTGATCACGCCGCGGAATGCGTTGCGCGTATCGTAGGGCAGCCGCTTGAACAGCGACGCGTTCAGCGTCACGCCTTCGCCGCCGAGCAGCAGCGTATAGCCGTCCGGCGTGGCGCGGGCCACTTGCCCTGCGCCAATCGTGCCGCTGGCGCCCGATACGTTCTCGACCACCACGCTTTGTTGCCACCGTTCGCTGAGCTTCTGAGCGAGCGTGCGGGCCAGCTTGTCCGCGCTGCCGCCGGCGGCCACCGGCACGACGATGCGCACGGTTTTGTTCGGAAATCTATCTACCGGTGTGTTGGCCAGGGACGGGGTGGCGCTGGTGGCGTAAGCAAACGCCGCCAATGCGAGTTTCAACGAGTGGAGCAGTCTGCGGCGCAGCATGATGTATGCAGGGTTCAATCCGGACACGCCTGTCGACACGATGTCGGCAGGCAATCGCGCAATGTCGCGGACCAATCAGCTTAGGGACTGCGGCGTTCGATACGAACAAATCTTTTTGTACTTCGATATGCGTGGCGGACTTGCGTGGTCAACGTGGCGGCCGGTGTTTCGACGGTTCGCTGTCCTGGTGGGGCGGGTACAGCGGATGGCGCAATGCGGCGTAGACCAGCACCACGGCGCAGATGGCCGTGAACCAGTCGAGCAGATCGGTCATGGCAAGGCTCTCCGTGTTTGTCGACACGTCATGTTGTGGATGCGATCGCCGGGCAAGTCAACGAAGTAATCCGACTATGCAAATCCGCGCGGCGTGATTCTGCCTTCCGCCTGTCGTCGATCCGGATACGGAAGCTCAAGATGGTCGCGCAACGTGCGGCCTTCGTACTCGCGGCGGAATGCGCCACGGGCTTGCAGGATTGGCACGACCTCGCGCGTGAAATCCTCGAAGCCGCCGGGAAAGTACGCTGGCATGATGTTGAAGCCATCGGCGGCACCGGCGTTTACCCATTCGATCATGTGGTCCGCCACCTGCTCGGCAGTGCCCACCACGATCTGGTGTCCGCGCGCACTGGCCACAAGGTGGTAGAGCTGGCGCAGCGTCAGGCCCCGCTCGCGCGCCAGCCGGATCAGCAGCGCGCTGCGGCTATGCACAACAACATCGGTGGGCAAGGGCGGCAACGGCGCATCGAGCGCGAAGCCCGATACATCGACGGCCAGTTGCTCCGCCAGGATGGCCAGCGCATTCGACTGATCGGTGAAGGACTGCAATTGCGCAAGCTTGTCGTGCGCCTCGGCTTCGGTCGCGCCGATGATCGGCATCAGGCCCGGCATGATCAGGCAATGGCGCGGATCGCGTCCCGCGTCGGCCACCTGTTTGCGCAGGCCGGTCGCGAATTCAAGCGCGGCGCCGATGTCCTGCTGCGCTGTGAAGACGACTTCGGCATGGCGCGCGGCCAGTTGCTGTCCCGGTCCGGAGGAGCCGGCCTGGATCAGCACGGGTTGGCCTTGCTCGCTGTTCGTGACATTGAGCGGGCCCGCCACGGAGAAATGCCGCCCCTCGTGGTTCAGCGCGTGCATTTTCTCGACGTCGATATAGATGCCGCGCGCCTTGTCCTGAACATACGGGTCCGGGTCCCACGAGCGCCAAAGCCCCTTCACCACTGCAACGAACTCCTCCGCGATGGCGTAGCGCTCGGCGTGTTCGGGGTGACGGCTGCGGCTGAAGTTCACCGAGCCATCGGCAAACGTGGTCACGATGTTCCACGCGGCGCGGCCGTGCGACAGCTTATCGACCGTCGCCAGCGTGCGTGCCAGGTTGAACGGCTCGCTATACGTGGTGGAGGCCGTAGCGGCCAGCCCGACATGCGTGGTCACCATCGACAACGCGGCCAGCATGGCCAGCGGATCGGGGCGCGTGATCATCGACGGATGGGCGTCGGCCGACGTCAGCAACCGGTCGCCAAAGAACACCATGTCGAATTTTGCGCGCTCTGCGGCCTGCGTCATGCGCACGACCAGATCGATGTTCTCGGTGCCCGACTCGGCGCCCGGATATCGCCAGCCAGCCGCGTGATGCCCGGCCGCGAGCAGAAATAAACCAAGTTTCATGATGGCGTCCGCTCAGTTGCCTTGCACGGTGCCGTCCTTGACCACGCGCGCGGCAATCTCGTGCACCTGGCGGATGCGCTGCGCGGTCTGCTCCGGCGTGAGCCTCTGCACATCCACCTGGACGCGGCTCAGGGCTGCCACGGTTTCCGGTTCGGCCAGGATCTCGCCAATCCACTGCCGCAGCTTCGCCAGCACCTCCGGCGGCACATTGCGTGGCGCGGTGATAAAAAACGCGCCAGCCAGCGAATCTTCCCAGCCCTTGACGCCCGCATCGCGCACGCTCGGCACGTTGGGCAGGTCGGGCGAACGTGCGCCGCCAAAGTAAGCCAGTGCGCGCAGCTTGCCCTGCTTGATGAACTGCGTGCTGAGCGGGTCGAATACCAGGTCGACATGGCCGGCCACCACGTCGGCAACGGCCGGTGCGCTGCCCTTGTAGGGCACATGCCGGATGTCGATACCGGTCTGCCGCTTGAGCAACTCGCCGGCCAGATGGCCCGGCGTGCCGTTGCCGGAACTGGCAAAGGTCAGCTTGCCAGGGTTGGCCCGCGCATAGGCAATCAATTCGGGCAACGTGCGGATCGGCAGCGAAGGATTGATGGCGACGGTTGCCAGCGAGTTGCCGATATAGGCGACGGGCACGAGGTCGTGGAACGGATCGAACTTCACGGCCACCAACTGCGGCGCGATGGCCACATTGCCAATCGACGTATTGAGCAGCGTGTAGCCGTCTGCCGCGGACGCCGCCACGAAGCCCGCGCCGAGCGTGCCGCCGGCGCCGGCCTTGTATTCAATCACCACCGGTTGCCCGGCTTTTTCGGCCAGCCGCTTGGCGATGATGCGCGCGACATTGTCATTGGTGCCGCCCGGCGTATACGGCACCACGTAGGTGATCGGCTTGGACGGGAACGGCTGCTGGGCCAATGCATCGTTGGTAGTGGCGTGGAGAGAAGCGATGACGACCGCTGTGGCGAGCGCGGCGCGGAATACAGGAAAACGCATGACAATCGGGAAGGGATACAGAAGGAGTGAATGCATGAGACATGAGGCAGGAGGCGGTCAGGCGGCAGCGGCTTCGGAAGCGAGCCGTGCGACCGTTGCCGGATGCGCCGGCCGCTTCAGGCCCAGATGGTCGCGCAGCGTCTTGCCGGCGTATTCGCTGCGGAACAGGCCGCGACGGCGCAGTTCCGGCAATACCAGACGAATGAAATCGTGCAGTCCGCCGGGAAGATACGGCGCCATGATGTTGTAGCCATCGGCACCGTAGTGACGGAATCGTTCTTCGAGCGCGTCTGCAATCTGCGTCGCGGTGCCAACCAGTTGCCAATGGCCGCGTGCGCCGGCCACGCGCTGATAGAGCTGGCGGATGGTCAGGTTTTCTCGGCGGGCCAAATCTATCACCAGCCGCTGACGGCTCTTGGTGCCGTTGGTTTCGGGCAGATCGGGAATCGGGCCGTCAAGCGGATAGGCGGACAAATCGAATCCGCCGGCCAGGTTGGACACCAGCGTCAGGCCCACCACGGGATCGATCAGCGCCTGCAACTGTTCGAATTTTTCCTGCGCCTCGGCCTGGGACTCGCCCACCACCGGGAATACGCCCGGCATGATCTTGAGATCGTCGGCGGTCCGGCCATGGCGCGGCAGGCGCGACTTGAGATCAGCATAGAAGGCGACCGCTTCGTCCAGCGTCTGCTGGGCCGTAAATACAACTTCGCCACAGCGCGCGGCCAGTTCCTTGCCCGCTTCAGAAGAGCCGGCCTGCACCACGACCGGATGGCCTTGCGGTGGCCGCGAGACATTGAGCGGCCCCTGCACCTGGAAGTGCTCGCCCTTGTGGTGCAGCACATGGCGCTTGTCGCGCTCGAAGTAGAACCCGGCGGCCTTGTCGCGCACAAAGGCATCGTCTTCCCAGCTATCCCAAAGGCCGGTCACGACATCCACGAACTCGCTGGCGCGCGCGTAGCGGTCGGCGTGCAGCAGGTTGTTGTCGCGGTTGAAGTTGCGCGCCTCGTGGTCGTTGCCGGTCGTCACCACGTTCCAGCCGGCGCGGCCGCCGGACAAGTGGTCAAGCGAGGCAAACTTGCGGGCGATATGGTACGGCTCGTTGAAGGAAGTTGACGCGGTGGCCACCAGGCCGATGCGCTCTGTGATGGCCGACAGCGCGGAAAGCAACGTAATCGGCTCGAACTGCGCCTGATAGTTGTGGGCGACCCGGCTGAGGAAGTCAACGTTGTCGCCTCGCGTGCCGACACCATCGGCCAGGAAGATCAGGTCGAACTTGGCCGCCTCCGCCGCGCGGGCGAGGTCGGCATAGAAGCGCAGGTCGGTGCCGCCGTCGGCCTGCGCCTGTGGGTGCCGCCATGCGGCGATGTGATGGCCAGACGGGTAGAGAAAGGCCCCCAGGCTCAGTTGACCGGTGCGTTGGGACATGGATGTGGTCGAGGATCGTCACGATGGAGCCTCCCAGCCTAATCAATCCCTGACCCAAGGCGAACTACGAATACCGCATGTCGATACTGCTGCCGGCCGTTGAACGATATGCGGCAATGCGCCGACGTGCGGTCGCGGCTACCGGCCGCGCGCGGCATGGTGCCAGAAGACCACACGCCGATGGATACCCCGTACCGCCTCCACGCCGATCAGCCCGGCTATCGCCAGGAGCAGCACGCCAGCAAACATCGTGGCCAGACTCATGCTGACCGACGATGAGGCGATCAGGTAGCCGAGCCCGCGCTGGGCGGACAGGAATTCGCCCACCACGGCACCGATCAGCGCCAGCGAGACGCCGATCTGCAGGCCCGAGAAAATGTCGCCGAGCGCCGCCGGCAGCTTGACGTGCCACAGCAGAAAACCGCGCGATGCACTGAACGCGCGGCAAGCTTCCAGCAGTTCAGGGTCGGTGCGCCGGATCCCGTTGATCGTGTTGACGAACAACGGGAAGAAGCAGACCAACGCCACCAGCACGATCTTCGATGCCGCGCCAAAGCCAAACCAGACCAGCAGGATAGGGCCCAGCGCCACCTTGGGCGTGGCCTGAAGGCCCACCAGCAGCGGGTAGACAAAACGTTCGAAGGTTTCGGATTCCGCCAGTAGCGCGCCAAGCGCCACGGCAAGCACGCTGCCCACCACAAAGCCGGCCGCGGTGTTGAGCAGCGTAGCGCCGATATGTGGCCACAGCGTGCCGGTGGCAAATCCATCCGCCAGCGACCGAAACACCGCCTCGGGCGGCGGCAACAGATAGTCGGGAATATGCAGCCATCGCACCGCCTGGTCCCAGGCGAGCAGCAGCAGGCCAACGCTGATGGCGGGATAGATCGGCGCGGGCAGGCGCCGGGCCGCGGTGTCAGTGGGCATTGAAGTGTCTCCGCAAGTGCTGGGTTAGCGCGGTGAATTCGGGATGGTCGAAGGTGTCGACGCTGCGCGGGCGCGCCAGCGGATTCTGCAGCGACTCGACGATGCGGCCAGGACGCGGCGACATGACCAGGATCCGGTCCGCCAGGAACACGGCCTCTGGAATGCTGTGCGTAATGAACAGCACGGACTTGCGCTGGACGCTCCAGATGTCCTGCAGCGCGAAGGTCAGCGTTTCGCGCGACAGCGCGTCCAGTGCCGCAAACGGTTCGTCCATCAGCAGCAAAGCGGGGTCCGGCAGCAGCATGCGAGCGATGCCGACCCGTTGCTGCATGCCGCCCGACAACTCGAACGGATAGTTGCCGGCAAATGCCGTGAGGCCCACCAAGTCCAGCAGTTGGTCCGCGCGGGCCTTTGCGCGGGATAGGTCCAGGCCCTGGGTGCGCGCTGGCAGCAGAACGTTCTCGCGCACAGTCTTCCACGGCAGCAGGCTTGGCTTCTGAAACACCACGCCGGTGCCACGGCTGGGCCCGTCGACCGGTTGCCCGTTCAGCGCGATCCGTCCCCGCGTTGGCGAGAGCAGCCCGGCGGCAAGACGCAACAGCGTGGACTTCCCGCAGCCTGACGGGCCAAGCAGGGCGACAAACTCGCCCTCGCCAATGTCCACATCGACATCGGCCAACGCCTCGGTCTGCCCGGAGCGCGTGGGATAGGTCAGGCCTACCCCGCGTATCGACAGCGCTGCGCTCATGATGCGGTAGCCCGCCCGGCATTGCTGTTTGCCGATCGCTGCAGGGCATCGGCCAGAAAATCGACCACACGTGTCCACGAAGCGGCGCTTGCGCGCGCGTTAGCCAGAGCGGTGCCTCCACCATCGAGCAGCAGCCCGGCCACGGGGTGCGGCTTGGCGATCTGCGTCGCCGGCAACTGCGGCAAGCCAATCGCGTGCCCAGCGCCTTCGCCGCGAAAGTGCTCGACATGGGCGCCATCGCCGCGTTGACGCAGCGTCTCGGCCACCTGGTCGCTGTAAAGCGTCGAAGGCCAGAAGCCGTCATCGGTACCAGAAATCAACAGCACTGGTCCCCGGATGCGTTCCACCGGGATACGGGCGCGCACCACGGCTTGCGTGTTGCGCAGCGGTGTATGAAAAGCAGGCGCTTGGCGCACCGGCTGGCCGGGTTCCGGAGGGTGATCGAATGCATGCCAGTCGGCGTCGGGATTGTCGCGCCAGACATTGGGCAGCGCCTCGCCACGCCATCTCCACGCGGTGGCGTCGCGTGGCTTGTCCGGATGGCCCGCGCGCAGCGTCCCATGTACCACGGCGCTGGGCACGTAGGCGACCACGGCAGACACCAGCGCCGGAAAGTGCGACGCCAGCAACAGCACCAGTTCGCCGCCGCGCGATACGCCCGATACCGCGACGAATCCGTCTCTTGGCGCGAGGCGATCGCGCATCCATTGCAGCGCGGTTTCAAAGTATTCGAGCGGCGTGTCGTCGATATGGTCGGGCCGGCCCGGTGACTTGAAGTAACCGAGGGCCAGCGCAGCGTAGCCGTGCGCGGCGTACAGTGCGGCGCGTTGTTCGTGCGTGCCGCCGCCGGAACCTGCGAGCACCAGCACCGCCGGATGGGGGCCCGGACCCGCCGGGGTATAAAGCGTGCCGCTGAGCCCGGCTTCGCGCACCGGGCGATGCGTCACACCGGGCGCCAGGAAGCGCAGCGTGTACTGCCCGCGCGTCTGCGCGCCATATTGGCCAGTGGCTGTCAGCGCGATGTCGAGCGGCGCAATGCCTTCGCTCCATGCGGGACGCGTCGGCGCGCGCAGCCGCTGCATGGCCCACACCGGTGCGGTGGCGTCGGCCACGAGCCAGCCGCCGCTGACCGGCGCCGTATCGCCGACGACCACCGTGCCGTCGGCATCGGCAATCAGCACCGCATGGCTTTCCCATTGGCTGCCGTCCGGGTGGTTCAACGTGCCGGTCAGGGTCACGCGTTCGTGGGCGTTGAATCCGCGCAGCGTGATGTCGCGCGGGACATCGATCAGCGCGTCGGCCGGAACGATATCGATGCGTGCATGCGAGGGCCGGGTCATTGCGCCGCCTTTGCGCGTCGCACCAGTGCGGCGCGGTCGAAATCGGTGAAGGCCGGGACGAAGTCATTCGAGAAGATCTTCTGCAGCGGCACATCAGCACTGGGATACTCGCCGGCCTTGGTCATGGCCTCGATGCCACGCTGAATGGCCGGCAGATCGTACTGGCCCGGTACGCGGGGCGCACCGGACGGCGTGTACAGCACGCGTTTCAGGCGGCGCGTCAGCAGTTCCGCGGCTTCCGCAAGTTGCCTGGCTTCGTCACCAGCCGGCCGGGATTCCGGATGCTGTTGCCAGAACGCCTTGACGCAAAAAACGGGGTTCGCCTCGCACACGATCTGCGCCTGCGTGTAGGCGCGGCCGAAACGGCGAACCAGGTCCGGCTGGTCGCGGAGGGTGTCGACGTGGGCGATAAAGCCGTTGCCGGCCGTCTCCTGGAACACCGCCGGATAGGCGATGCGCCGGATGCGGGTGCCGGAGAACTCGAGCAGGTCGTTCCAACTGCTGTTGAAGTTCAGCGCATCGACGCGATGGGTACGCAGCGCCTGAAACCCGGCGCCAAGCGCCCCGACGGCCACGTATTCGACGTTTTTGCCCGGTTCCAGCCCGGCGATGCGCAGCGCGGCACGCCCGCCGGGAATCGTCCCCCAGGTCAGGGCGCCCACGCCGATCTGCTTGCCCTTGAGATCGGCCAGTGAGCGGATCGGTGAATCGGCCAGTACCGCGAACTCCATCGTGTTGCCCGGCACGCCGTTATAGAAATAGCGCAGCGGCAGCGGGTCCTTGCCCGAAAAGTAGCTGGCGATGACCGGTTCCGACGTGGGATAGCCGAACGTTACGCGCTTGCTTGCCACCTGGGGCAGCAAGGCGCCGGCGCCCTGGAAGACGATGGTCTTGACGCTGAGGTTGGCTTCCTTGAACAGGCCCAGCGCTTCGGCGGCCGCGTAAGGCGCCCCGTCGTGCACGGCGGGCGGAATGGCCAGGGCCACGGTGACTTCATCGAGCGCGTGGGCCGAGGTGGCGAACAACGCAGCGGTGCCGAGCGCGGCGAGGGTGGCGCCGGCGCGCGCCGGCTTGCGGAACAACATCATTGACTCCTGCGGATTGCAATCGGATGGATCTTTACGGAAGCAGCAGGCGCACGGCCTGCTCGGCCAGTGCGCGGCGATCGATCTTCTGTGTGGCGGCCAGGGGCAGCGCATCGACGTACCAGATGCGGCGCGGATGCTGGTAGGAGGCCAATTGCGTCAGCGACCATTCGCGCAGCGCGTGTTCGGTCGGTGGCGCAATGCCCGGGCGCAGCACCACGAAGGCCACCGGCTTGGTGCCCTTGATCTCGTCAGGCACCGGCACGACGCTGGCCTGCTGCACCGCCTCGTGGCGCTCCAACGCCTTCTCGATCTCGCCCGGATAGAGGTTTTCGCCGCCGCTGACGAACATGTCGTCGCGCCGGCCCACGAAGGTGTAGAAGCCTTCGGCATCGCGGCGAAACACGTCGCCGGTGATGTAGTAGCCATCAGCGGTGAAAGGCCGCAGCTCCGCGCGCCCGTGGTAGCCGAGCATCAGCCCGGGGCTGCGCAGCTCCAGGACACCTTCGTTGGAAGCCTGACCGTGCTCGTCGATCAGCCGCACCGCTACAGCGGGATGCGGATAGCCGACCGATTGCGCGGGCGTGGGCAGTCCATCCGGATGCGGACCGAACACGACAGGGCCGCCCTCGGTGGTGCCATAGGCATTGATCACGCGCGCGTTGGGCAACAGCTGATGAATCTGCGCCTTGAGCGCCGGGCTGACCGGAGCGGACCCCATGCGCACGGCGCGGACGCTACCTAGGTCGGTGCGCGCCAGCAGCGCGCGCTCGCGCAGCATCATGGCAATCATCGGCGGCACAGCCGTCAGCCAGGTGCACTGGTAGCGTCCGATGGCATCGATATAGGCGGCGGCCTGGAACTGCGGCAGTAGCACCGACGGCGCGTGGCAGGCCAGCGCCAACAGGATCAGCGCCAGCGCGTTCATGTGGTACAGCGGCGCGGCAATCAGCATCCGCTCGTTGGCCAGCGGCGTGCTGGCCTGGCGTGTCCGCACCACCCACAGATGGCTGGCATGGCTCAGGCGTACGCCTTTGGGGCGGCCCGTGGAGCCGGACGTGTAAAGCAGCAGCGCCAGGTCGTCGTCGGCCGGTACGTACGGCGTGAGGGGCGCTGTATCGCCGTCCGTCGCAACCAGGGCCGCATGCTCGGGCGATCCGAACACGATGGCTAGCGTGCCCGTTGGCACTTGCGCGTGGTGCGCCGCGTCGCACAGCACAAGCCGCGCGCCGCTATCGGCGACGATATAGTCCACCAGCGTCTGCGGCAGCTTGAAGTTCACCGGAACCGCGACCAGCCCGGCGCGCATGATGCCGAGCAGCGACACCACGTAGTCGACCGAATTCACCCCCAGCAGGGCGATGCGGTCGCCCTGCGCCAGGCCACGCCGCAGCAGGCCCCGCGCAACGGCGTCGGCGGCAGCGTCGATGTCGCCAAACGTATGCGTGGAGGCCTCGCCGTTGGCACCGATGCCAACGATTGCCAGCGCGGCAGGATCGGCATCGCGCGCGATAACGCTGCCAAGGTTGCGGCCTGAATGGCTGGCCAAAGCGGCGTGCGTATCAGCGGCCATGATGCGTCAGCCCTGCGCAGGGGTGGCGTAGACGCCGCGGCCGCTGGCAACCAGGCGGCCTTCGGCGTCATACACGTTGGCCTCGGCCGCGCTTACCAGGCGGCCCGTCTTGATGACGGTGCCCACCACCTTCAGATCGCCGCGCGCCGGGCGATGGTAGTCCACGCGCAGATCGACCGTCGGCACGCCCTTGCCGGTGTGCGATACCAGCGCCCAGTCGGCGCCAAGGTCGACCAGCGCGGCCAGGATGCCGCCGTGGATATAGCCGCCGTCGGGGTTGACGATCCATTCGTCACGGAATTTCGCGGTCAGCGTGATCTCGCCTTCGGCGACGGATTCGACCTGCAGGCCGAGCCATTGGTGATAGGGCGCGCGCAGCAGTCGAGCCTGGACGTCGGCGGCGGAGGGTTGGGAAGGGGCTTGCGTCATGATCGGGTCTCGATGAAAGGTTGGCGTGGAATGGGCGTACAGCGTGTCGACGCACAATTCAAGGCGTCACCACGACCTTGCCCAGCACGGCGCGGGCGCGGATCAACGCCAGTCCGCGAGCGGCCTGATCCAGCGGCAATTCGCTGTCGATCACTGGATCGAGCTTGCCTTCGGCAACCAATGCCAGCAGAGCCTTCAGGTTGTCGTCGTAGAAGCTGTTCGACCCCTTGATGTTCAGCTCGAAGCTCCACACGTAGCGCAGATCTTCCTTGGGATCATGGCCGGCCGTGGCGCCGCACACCAGCAGCGTGCCGCCGCGCTTCAGGCTCTTGATCGACGGCAGCCAGGTGTCGCCGCCGGTGAAGTTGACGATGACGTCCACGCCGCCCTCGAAGGTGCGCCGCTGCGGCTTGCCGTAGCGCTCGATCACCCACTTGCCGAAGTCGACTTCGCGATAGTTGAGGACATGGTCGGCGCCCAGCGCCTTGAGGCGCTCGCCTTTCTCGTCGGAGCCGGCCGCGGCGATGACCTCGGCGCCCAGTATTTTTGCCAGCAGCACCGTGGCCGTGCCAACGCCGCCGCTGGCACCGAGTACCAGCACTTTGTCTCCGGCCTTTACGGTCCGGTGGGTGATCAGCATCCGATGGGCGGTGCCGTAGGCCACCGGCAGCGCGGCCGCTTGCGCGAACGTCACGTTGTCGGGCAGCGCGATCAACTGGCGCGCATCCACGCGCGCAAACTCGGCCATGCCGCCATCGGTCATTTCGCCCATCAGGCCCACACCCGGCTTGAGCGGGTTCACCAGCACGCGATCGCCGATCTTCCACCCGGTCACCCCGGCGCCCAGTTCGGTGATCGTGCCGGCCAGATCCAGCCCGATCACGACCGGAAACGGCACCTTGATGCCGGGCATGCCGTGCACGGTGAAGACGTCGTGATAGTTGAAGGACGAAGCGCCGACGCGGATCACGACATGGCCTTCGTCGGCCTTCGGTACGGGCTTGTCGGCGACCACGCGCAGTTGTTCTTCGAGGGTGCCGTGTGCGTCAAGCACCAGCGCTTTCATGAATTGGGTCACGATGGATTCCTTGGGGGAAGGGAAGCGGAAAACTAGAAAGAGTGAGGAGCGTGCCGAAGGGCTTACTTGAGCGCCTTGGCCTGCTCGTAGGGCTTGCGCGCGAAGAGGTCGTCCTTGAGCTCGCCCTTGACCAGGCCAGATTCGACGAACACGGCGTGCTGGCGGCGCAGCGTGGCGATGTCCGCCGGCTCGAAGGCCACGCGGTTCATGTCGTTCCAATGGCTAACGTAGACCTTGGCATCGTCGGCCGGCAGGTTGGCTTTTTTCTGCAGGATCTGGACGACTTCGTCGCGATTGGCATTGCCCCAGGCCAGCGTGTCGCGCAATGCCGCAATCACGCGCGCAACCACCTCGGGATGGTTGTCGACCAGATCGGATCGCGCGGCGCCCACGCCGATATAGGGCACGGCGTCGGACTGGGTCAGCGTTTTCCACTCATTGGCGAACGTGCCCAGCTTGCGCACCGGCAATTCGTCACCAAGCTGCTCCACAGTGACCGAGCGCAGCGCCGCTGCATCGACCTGTTTCTGCACCAGGAACTGGGCCAGGCGCGATTCGTTGCCGCCGACCAGCGCGAAGTCGCTGCCCTTGATCTGATAGTTGCCGGCCAGCACGGCGCCTGCAATCACCGCGACCGACGAACCGGCCGGCGACATGCCTACCTTCTTGCCCTTGAGTTCACGGATCGACTGGATCGGCGAATCCTTGGGCACGACGAACTGCACGTCGGCAGGCTGCGTTGCCGCGAAGATGCGGATCGGTACGCCCGAGGCCGCCGTCCCGAACACCCCGGCTACCGGTGCGCCGAATGCCAGGTCGATCGAACCGGAGGCCAGTGCACGCAGTGGCGCGTTGACGTCGGGGAAGTGAACAAACTCGGCGCGCACACCACGCTTGGCGAGAAAATCCTTTGCTTCCAGGACCGAGCCATAGCCAAGGCTTACACCACTGGTCCAGTAGCCGATCTTGACGGTGGGCGCCGGCTCCGCAGCACTGGCCATGGCCGGGGTGATCGCGGCGTAGGACAGCGCGATAAATGTGGAATAGGCGTAAAACGCGGCGGCGGCCGCTGAAAGTAGCTTGCGCACGATGAAATCCTCAGGCTTGAAGAGAAACGGCGGGCGTGGACGACGGCCGCGCGGATGCTTTCCAGCGGAACAGTCGGCGCTCGGCGGGCTTGAGCAAACCGCCTTCGAGCAACAGCATCAGGCCGACCAGCAGCACGGTCCACGCAAACACCTGGTCGGTCTGCACCAGGTCAGCGGCTTGCCGCAGCCGGTAGCCGATACCGCTGGACGAGCCGATCGTCTCCGCAACCAGCGACACCCGCCAGCCGAAACCGAAGGCCAGCCGGGCACCGGCGAAGAAATGGGGCAGGATCGTCGGCACGTAGATCTTGCGCAGTATCTGCACGCGAGACATGCGGAAGCTGCGTGCGAGGTCGACATAGTGCGGATCGACGGTCTTGGTGCCTTCCCAGACGTTGGTCAGGATCAGAGGCATGGCGGTCATGAACACCACAAAGACCGTGGTTGCATCCGAAATGCCGAACCAGATGATCGCGAAGATGGCCCAGATCGCAGACGACACGGTGTTCAAGAGCGTCAGCACCGGCTCGAAAAAGCCGGCCAGCACGCGGCTGGCGCCTAGCGTCAGCCCCAGGCCACTGCCAACGATGGTGGCCAGCACAAAGCCCGACAGCACCCGTTGGCACGTGGCGGCCACGTCGGTGGCGAAGGTGTCGCTGTGCCACAGCGCAAGCAGCGCGACGCCAACCTTTTCGGGGCCGGGCAGCACGAACGATGGCACCCGCGCGGCACCCCACCACCAGAGCGCCAGCAGCAGCGCAACCAGCAACAGGCGTTGCAGCACCAGCGTGCCAACATGACGGACGGCGATGGTGGTCACGGCGGTGTTCCTCATGCCGCGGCGCGCAGTACGCGCACCTGTTCCGCCACGATGGGCTCGGTGGGCACGCGCGGCCGCACCAGATCGGCCAGGTTGACCACGTCGGCTACGCGGCCCGGCCGCGCTGCGAGCCGGACCACACGGTCGGCCAGCACTACCGCTTCCTCCATATCGTGCGTCACGAACACCACGGTCATGCCGTTGCCGGCCTGGATGCGCAGCAGTTCCGCATGCATCTGGCTGCGCGTCTGGGGATCGAGCTTCGAGAACGGCTCGTCCATCAGCAGGACTTCCGGTTGGACGGCCAGGCTGCGGGCCAGTGCCACGCGGCTGCGCATGCCGCCCGACAACTCGTGCGGCCAGGCGTCGCCACGCGCGTGCAGGCCAACGAGCTCCAGCATGTCGTCTGCGCGGCGGCGTCGATCGGATGTCGACAGGTTGCCGGCTTCAAGGCCGAACGCGACGTTATCGCGCACGGTGCGCCAGGGCAGCAGCCGGTCCTCCTGGAACATGTAGGCGATACGGCGCCAGTCAGACACCTGCGGCGCGGGTACACCATCCACCGCGAGCTGGCCCGCGTCAGGGGTCAACAGGCCGGACAGGATGTTCAGCAGCGTGCTTTTTCCGCAGCCGGACGGACCCACCAGCGCCAGTACTTCGCCACGATGCACGGTCACGTCGATCCGGTCGAGGATCGTGGTGGTCCCAAAGCGCTTGACGATGCCGTGTGCAGACAGAACAGGCGGATTCATGCGACGCCTCCCGCTGCCCGCATTGGCAGGTACGTGCCGGCCTGTGACAGGCTGGCGTAGACCTTTTCCATGGTCTGGGCGCGAAACGCCTCGATGTGGCGGCGCGCAATCGTTTCTGCGGATTTCTCGTCGTGATCCTCGAATGCCTTGATCAGCGAGTTGTGGTCATGGCGGATTTCGGGGCGCACACGCTGGACGTTGAAGCCAAGCGCCACCAGCCGCGACATCTCATCCATCAGCGACGACAGCGTGCGCGTCAGGCGTTCGTTGCCGGTGGCGTGGACGATGGCCAGGTGGAACTGCTTGTTCGCGTCCATGAACTTGTCGATACGGCGCGGCGCCGGAATCGCGTATTCGTCGCGGCACGCCGCTTCCAGCCCGCGTAGCAACGCCGTGTCGACGCGCCCGACGGCGAGCCTGGCGGCCATCGGCTCCAGTTGCACGCGCAGCGCAAACACCTCTTCGACGTCCTTGAGCGTGATCGGCGCCACTTGATAGCCACGGCGGGGCCGCGCGAAGATCAAACGGTCATGCGCCAGTCGGGTAAGCGCGATGCGGCAGCTGTTCTTGCCGAAGCCATAGGCGGTCATCAACTCGCCTTCGGTGACCAGCGCACCCGGCACCAGCTTGCAGGACAGGATGTCGCGGCGCAGCGCCGCGTAGGCGGCCAGACCCAGGCTGGTGTCTTGGGCGTCCTCTGCAATGCCGGCCTGCACGATCATCGTTCCATGCTCCTTCGCTTTTGTCGGGCGGCACGCATGTCCGCCTTGAAATACATGGACGTAGCTTAGGGCCGGGGCATTGGGAAGCAAACGAACGGTTTTACCGAAGCATATGAAGACGCTGCTGTGACTGAGCAGCCCACCGCTGTGAGCTGCTCACGGATGCTTGGTGGCATGTCTTCGGTGCGAACGATGGCATGCACAGGATGTGGACGACACGGCAATGCCAGCAGCGTAAGGGGAGCGGTACAGCGGGATGGAAGATGACTGCGCCCCCGTGCCACGATCGGGCTGGGGGGCGGAAGAGGGGGTGAAGCGGAGGTGAGTCGCGGATCAGTCCAGCAGGTCGGGCTCGGCTTCCACCAGTCCCGCGTAGAGGCTTTCGAAGGCGTGCAACGATCCTTCGTTGCCCCCGACCTGCCCATGCGTATGGCGGGCCGTTGCCTCGTCGATGGGCTGCGGCGTGCCGGCGGCCTCGGCCAGCAACTGGGTATGGGCGGCGTTTTCCAGTGCGATATACCACCACGCCGTGGCTTCGATGGTCGGGCCGGCGGTGAGGATGCCGTGGTTTTTCAGGATCGCGCCCTTGTGGGTCTGGCCATTGCCCTTGTCCAGCGCCTGGGCTATCCGGTGGCCTTCGGCCGTGTCCACCACCATGCCCGTGAAGTCGTCGAACAGGACATGGTCTTCGAAGAACGAGCATGCGTCCTGCGTCAGCGGGTCCAGCAAGCGTCCGAGCGTGGACCACGCCTTGCCATAGGTGGAATGTGTGTGCGCGGCCGCGACGATATGCGGATGCGCTTCATGAATCGCCGCGTGGATTGCGAAGGCCGCCTTGTTCAACGGCCGGTTGCCGACCACCGTCTCGCCCCGCGCATTTACCAGCAGCAGGTCGGACACCCGCATACGCGAGAAATGCACACCAAGCGGGTTGACCCAGAAGTGGTCGGGAAACTCGGGATCGCGCGCGGTGATGTGGCCGGCCAGCCCCAATGCAAATCCCTGGCGCGCGAAGATCCGGAACGCACCGGCCAACCGTTCCTGCCGATGGCGCCGCTCGGCCTCGATGGTCGGCCTTGCAGGGACCGGATCAAACCAGAACTTCTGCTGCGGTTCGGGGTTGGGCGTAAACGTGCCACGGCGTTCGAACGGAAATACGCTGCTCATTTGAGGCCTTTTTGTGAGGAACATCGCATGAACCTACGCCGGCCTGCCACGCAATGGAACGAAGCATTTGGCCGATGCTTATCCGGTTTTCGAGAAGCCCAACCGGCCACGCCAGAAGCACGGCATATCGATATCGGCTTTCGTTCGTTCCCGCCCACGAAAGCCTTCCCTATGCTCATCGGCCAGACATCATTGCCAACGCGCACACGCGTATCTCTGTCATGACCGCTGCCTTGCCGCCTGCCAAGCTTCACCTGAATCTCAACGCGCTTCACTCGGGCTTTGTGCCGTCGGCCTGGCGCCTGCCCGGTAGCGATCCGCGGGCCTTTGTCGATGTGCAGCACTATGTCCGGCTGGCGCAGATCGCCGAGGCGGGCAAGTTCGACGCCATCTTCCTGGCCGACAACGCCGCCATTGCCGACCAAATCAATTTCCGGCCGATTACCGCGCTGGAGCCCACCGTGCTGCTTGCCTGCGTGGCCATGGCCACGCGTCATATCGGACTGGTGGCCACGGCGTCCACCAGCTACAACGAGCCGTACAACATCGCGCGGCGCTTTGCCACGCTCGATCATGTCAGCGGCGGGCGCGCTGGCTGGAACGTCGTGACGACCGCCGATGCTGGGTCCGCGCGCAATTTCGGCCGCGCGGCGCCGCCTGATCATGCACAACGCTACGCGCGCGCCGACGAATTCACCAACGTCGTGAAGGCGCTTTGGGATAGCTGGGAAGACGGCGCGTTCGTGGGTGACCAGCAATTGGGCAGCTTCGTGGACACGGCCCGCCTGCAGCCCATCGCCCACCATGGCCCGTGCTTCGATGTGCAGGGGCCGCTGAACCTGCCGCGGCCACCACAGGGGCATCCTGTGCTGTTCCAGGCCGGCGGCTCGAACGATGGCCGCGAACTGGCCGCGCGACATGCCGAAGCGGTGTTCTCCGCATCGCAAACGCTGGAGGAGTCGCGCGAGTACCGCCTGGCCCTCAATCAACGTGCCGAGGCGCTGGGCCGCGGGCGCGGCGCGATCAAGGTCTTGCCGGGGCTGACGACGATCATCGGCGCCACCGAGGCACAGGCACGGCAACGCCGCGATGCGCTGATCGACCTGATTCCGTGGGACTACAGTCTGAACCGGCTGGCCGGTACGCTGGGCGTGACTGCCGACCGACTATCGCTCGATGCCCCGTTGCCGGATGGGCTCGCGCTGCCTGCCAACGGCAATCACACGTTCTTTCGCGCGACGATTGCACTGGCGCAGCGCCAGAACCTGACGGTGCGAGCGCTGATCCGTGAGCTTGCCGGCGGCGGTGGACATCGCGTCATCGTCGGTACGCCCGAGCAGATTGCCGACGACATCGAGCACTGGTTCCGCAGCGGCGCGGCCGACGGCTTCAACCTGATGCCCGATGTGTTGCCAGACGGCGTTCAGGATTTCGTGGATGGTGTGGTACCCATCCTGCAGCGCCGGGGGTTGTTTCGCACGGACTACGAGGGCGGCACCTTGCGCGAGCATATGGGCCTGGCGCGGCCAGCGGGCAGGGCACGCGCGCGCGCGGCGGCGTAGTCCGCATTTGCTATCTCGGATTACTTCGTGGACCGCGGGCGGCGCGATTCATAGACTGGTGGCTCCCAAACTCTCGCACCTGTCATCATGAAACGACGCTCCGCCTTTGGTCTTATCGCCGCGCTGGCCCTGTCGCTGTCCGCCCTGCCGATCGCATCGGCCTACGCCCAGTCAGCGGGCAGCAAGACGCTCAAGGTTGGCGTACGTGGCGGTGTCGACGAGGAGATCTGGGAGGTCGTCACGCGGGAAGCTGCCAAGAACGGGCTGAAGGTGGAAACGGTGATCATCACCGGCACCGCCAGCCCCAACGAGGCGTTGAACAACGGGGATCTGGACGCCAACTCGTTCCAGCACATTCCGTTCCTGCGTGACCAGATCAAGCAGCGCGGCTACAAGATCACCAATGTCGGCGACACGCTGATCTCGCCGATCGCGTTCTATTCGCGCAAGGTGAAATCTCTGGAAGCGCTGCCGAACGGCGCGCGCATTGGTATCCCCAACGATCCCAGCAACCAGACCCGTGCGCTGGTCATTCTGCGCGACCATGGCCTGATCAAGCTGAAGGATGGCTTCGATCCTTACACGGGCACCGTCACGCTGGCCGATATCACGGCCAATCCGCGCAAGCTCGAATTTATCGAAAGCGCGTCGGTGGTGCTGCCACGTGCGTTGCCGGACGTGGACGCCGCCGCCATCGTCAACACGTTCGCCTATCAGGCCGGCCTGATCGCCACTCGCGATGGCATTGCGGTGGAGAAGCGCGAAAACAACCCCTACGTCAACGTGATTGCCGTGCGTGAGAAGGACCGCGCCGCACCGTGGGTGCCGCAGTTGGTCAAGTCGTACCAATCGGAGGCGGTGCGCAAGTTCATCCTGACCAAGTATCAGGTCGGTCATTCCGGCGTTCTGAGGCGCTTGTGAACAGGGGCGATGACATGCGCACGATTTCGCAATGGCCGACGCGCGACCCGCACATCGTGTTCGATCGCGTTGGCAAAACCTATGTGGGCGCCGCAGCGCCTGCGCTAGTGGACGTCTCGTTCACGATTGAGCGCGGCGAGGTATTCGGCATCATCGGCCGCAGCGGCGCGGGCAAGTCGACGCTGCTGCGAAGCATCAACATGCTGGAGCGGCCGGACCGCGGTCATGTATGGATCGACGACACGCACGTCGGCAAGCTCGATGAAGATGGTCTGGTCGGGCTGCGCTGGCGCATCGGCATGATCTTCCAGCACTTCAATCTGATGTCGGCGAAGACCGTCTTCGACAATGTCGCGCTTCCGCTGCGCGTGGCCGGCGTGCCACGTAGCGAGATCGACGGCCGGGTCAGCGACCTGCTGGCGACCGTTGGACTCGCGGACAAGGCCCACGCCTACCCGGCGATGCTGTCCGGCGGGCAGAAACAGCGCGTCGGTATTGCGCGGGCGCTGGTGCATCGCCGGAGATCCTGCTGTGCGACGAAGCGACTTCGGCGCTCGATCCCGAAACGACGGAGCAGATCCTGGCGCTGCTACGGGATATCAACAAGCAGCTCGGTCTGACCGTGGTGCTGATCACGCACGACATGGCCGTGATCGAAGAAGCGTGCGACCGCGTGCTGGTACTGGACCACGGCCACGTGCAGGAGCAGGGGCCGGTATGGCGCGTGTTTGCCGATCCGCAGGCCGAGGCCACGCTGTCGCTGCTGCGCCCGCTGCGCAAGCGCGTCTCGGCGAACGGACATTCTGTGGAGGTATCCCATCGTGTTGCCAATGGCTGAGAAGTACCTGAAGGCGTTTGGCGAAACGCTGCTGATGACCGGCAGTGCGTGCCTCGTAGTGTTTGTCGTCGGCATGGCGCTGGCCATCGTGCTGACCGTTACCGCGCCTGGCGGGCTGAGCCCGCGGCCGCGTACCAACCGCGTGCTGTCGGTGCTGGTCAACATGTTTCGCTCTATCCCGTTCATCATCCTGCTGGTGGCCATGCTGCCGGTTACGCGGCTGATCGTCGGCACGACGATGGGCACCTGGGCTGCCGTGGTGCCGCTCAGCGCGCATCTGATTCCATTCTTTGCGCGGGTGTCGCAGGTGGCGCTCAATGAAACCGACGCAGGGTTGATCGAAGCGGCGCGCGCCATGGGCTGCCGACGTTGGCATATCGTGCGGCACGTGTTGTTGCCGGAGGCACTGCCGGCGCTGATCGGCGGCGCTACGGTGACGGTGATCGCGATGATCGGATCGTCCGCGATGGCGGGCGCCGTAGGGGCGGGTGGCCTCGGCGATCTGGCGATCCGCTATGGCTACGAGCGCTATGAAACGGCGGTCATGTTCAATGTGATCGCAATCCTGATAGTGCTGGTGACGGTGGTGCAGTTCGCGGGCGAGCGGCTGGCTCGCCGTTTCGATCACCGCCGATAGCAACGCCGCCCGCATCGTTTTTTGGGACGGCGTGTCCTCAGAACAGGCCGGTCGTGGGGGGCGGTTGGTCCTTCAGCAGCCATGCGCCCACGGCGGCCGCCTTCCACTGACGCGGATTGTGATAGGCCACGGTGCGGGCATTGCGCCAGTGCCGGTCAAGATTGTATTGGCGATCGCAGGCGGATGCCCCGCCGACATCGAACGCCAGCTCCGCACTCTTCAGCGCCGCTGCGACGGCGAAGTACTGCGCCTGGGCGACGTCGATCGACGCCTGGGTCAGTGAGGCATTGCTGAGGTTGTCCGCCCAGGCGGCGTCGATGGAGTCGGCCGCGCGCAGCGTGGCGGCTTCGGCCGCAAATACCTGCGCAGCGATCTGACCAATGGTTTCCTGCACGTAAGGATCGTCCACCGATCGCTCGGCCGAACTGTGCTTGATCGGCCGGGCCTTGTTGCGCGCGAACCAGACCGCATCGTCCAGCGCGTTGCGTGCGATGCCGGCTTCCGTGGCAGCAAGGAATAGCTGGAAGACCGGTGATACGGGATTGCGGCGGTCGCGTGGCAAGTGGCTTGCGCGCAGTTCTTCGGGCTCGACGCGCATGTTCGTGAATTGGGTGGTGCCGCTGGCAGTCAGCCGCTGACCGATGGTGTCGAAATCATCGAGCAGCGTCATGCCGGCTCGATCGCGCGGCACCGTGAAGTGCGTTTCCTTGCCAGCCTCATCCACGGCGATTGAGCTGATCCAGTCCGCATAGAGCGCGCCGGTACTGTAGTACTTGGTGCCGTTGACCACATAGTGATCGGCCTCACGAGCGATGGTGGCCTGGATGTCACCATGCTTGCCGCCGCGCTCCACGCCGGCATTGCCGACGATCTGGCCGCCTAGCAGCCGGGCAAACCAGCGCTTGCGGTCGGCTTCGTTGTCGTGACCCGCGAGCAGGCCTTCGATAAGTCCGAAATTGGGCCGCAATGCCTGGGCGAGGTTGGCATCGACGGCGGCCAGTTCCTGCACAAAGCGGATGGCGTCACGCATGCTGCCACCGGGGCCGCCATACGCTTTCGGAATGCGGAACGTTAGCAGACCGGCGTTGGCTACCCGCCGCGCAAAATCAAAAGGCAGTTCGCGATGGATTTCGCGCTGTGCGGCGTCTCGTGCGATGTCGGGCAGCAGCGCTTTGGCTCGCTGGCGGAGTATTGCCACATCGGCAGCCGGAGGCAGCAGTTGTGGCGTCGACGTCGGCGGCGCGGCATCCGTCTCGGTAGCGATCAAGGGCGCAAGGGGTTCTTGAAATGGCATGCGGTTGTCCTTCGGGTTTCTCGTCGAATGAGCACGAAAGACATCGTGCAGCAATTCTTTCGACGCGTAACGACCGATTTCGCATGCCGTTATGCGGCTAGTGTGTGGCGCCGCCGATTTCCTTGAGATCGATCGAGACTTCAAGCGCCGTCGCAACCATGATCTCGATGGCTTCGATCAGCACGCGAACATCCATGCTTGGCGCACCGGGATGGGCAGCGGCCATCTGCGGCAGATAGGGGACGTGAATAAATCCCCCGCGCAGGGCCGGCCGCTCGGTTGCGATGTAATGCAGCAGCGAGTAAAAGATGGCATTGCAATTGTAGGTGCCGGCGGTCTGCGAGACCGATGCGGGGATGCCAGACGCACGCAGGCGGCTGACCAGCGCCTTGATCGGCAGCGAAGAGAAGTAGGCGGCAGGACCGCCGGCAATCACCGGCTCGTCAACGGGCTGCCGGCCCGCGTTGTCGGGAATGCGCGCGTCGACGACGTTGATCGCCACCCGTTCGATCGACACGTCGCTACGTCCGCCCGCTTGTCCCAGGCACAGGACGACAACGGGATCGACCTCCGCGATGGCATCCAGGAGCGCCTGCCTGACCTCGGCAATCACGCAGGGCAGCCGCCGGGCCAGCACGCGGGCGCCGCCGATCACGCGGTTATCGACGGCGCGGGCCGCTTCCCACGAAGGGTTCAGGGTTTCACCATCGAATGGCTCGATGCCGGTCACAAGTACGGTCTGCATTTGGCGCTGTCCGGAAGGCGGACGAAGGGGAGGGGAGAGCAAATCGTACCGATGCGCCCCGGATTCTTGAAATGGATATTCGTTATCCGTTAAATTCACGAAATGAATCTATCCCGCATCGATCTGAATCTTCTCGTGGCATTTGAGGCGCTGTATCAGACGCGCAGTGTGACGCTGGCCGGCAGGCGCCTGAACCGCGCCCAGCCGTCGGTAAGCAATGCGCTGACCCGTCTCCGGACGCTATTTGGCGACGAGCTGTTTGTGCGCAGCCATGCAGGGATGGAGCCCACGGAACTGGCGCACACGCTGATGCCCGGGATTTCCACTGCGCTAGATCACGTTCGCCAGGCGGTGGGCCAATCGGTGGCTTTCGATCCCGCCGCACCGGCTGGTCGCGGCTTTACCATCGCAGCCACCGACTACGCCGACATCGTCCTGCTGCCGCACGTTATCGGCCGGCTCAGGCGGCAGGCGCCTGAGATCGATCTGCGGATCATGGCGCTCGACCGTGCCGCGATCTACGAGCAACTCGACCAAGGCATTGTCGACGTCGCGATTGGCGGACACCTGTCCGCGCCGAAGCGCATGGTGCAAACCACGTTGTATGAAGAGGACTTCGTCTGCATCGCCAGCCGTTCACATCCGCACCTGCGCGCTGGCAGACGACGGCGCCGGATGGACCTATCGACCTATCTGCAACTGCCCCACGCACTGTTTGCCCCCGGCGATAGTGGATCGCGCCGCGGGGTCGTCGATGGCAGGCTGGACAAGCTCGGTCGGCAACGGCGTGTCGCGGCGACCTTCTCGCATATCGTCGCGTTGCCGTTGGCGGTGGCGCAAAGCGATCTGGTTGCCACCGTTGCCAGACGGGTGGCGCATCGGCTGGCCTCTCCCGACGTGCAGATTCTTGAAGTTCCAGAAGAACTGGCCGATACCGGGTTCGATATCGAACTGATCCACAACCGGCGCACGCAAGCCGATGCCGCGGCCGTGTGGCTCAGGCAGCAGATTCAGGCGGCCGTCAGTGAGATGGCTTGAGTCTCATCTGTCGAGCGGGCCAACGCGTCGAAACGCGGCAAGTATGGCCAGGTCATAGCCGATCTTCAATACACCACAGGCAAGGAGCGGCGCGCCAGTCCACCCCAAGGCCATGAGCCCACCGGCAAGCACCGGGCTGATCGCGGCGGCCAGGCTGCGCGGCACGGCGGTGAAACTTGCCGCCGCGGTCCGTTCGGCGGGAGTGACCACCGCCATCACGAATGCGGTCCGCGTCGGCACATCCATCTGAGACAGCGCACTGCGCGCCAGCAGCAACATCAAGGTCAGCGGCAACGTTGGGGCAAAGGCGGCGGCAATCAGAAAAGCACTAGATGGAATGTGCGTGAACACCATGGTGTTCAATAGCCCGATTTTTCGGGCCAGGGGAACGGCGGCAAGCTGGGAAGCCGTGGTCAAAAGTCCGGCCCAGAAGAAAAACTGGCCCGCCGCGCCCGGAGCCATCCCGAAACGCTGCATCAACCAAAGCGACAGCAAGGCATTGACGACAAGGCCGCCTGCAAACGCATCCACACTGAACAGCAGCGCGAGCCGGATGACGATCCGGCGTGAGGGCCCCAGCGGCGTGATCGATGTCGACTGCGCGTGAGGTTCGGGCAACTTTGCATAGAGCGCCCACAGCGCAATGCCCGTCAAGGCATAGACCATGAACATCAGGCGCATGGCGGCCAGGAAAGACAGGCTGGTGTGCGAGCCAAGCCAGCCAGGTATCGCCGCGGCCAACGCACCGAACGCAGCGGAGAGGGACCCTGCGAGCCCGTAACGCGCGAACAATGCCGTGCGCGCCTCGGGGGCCGCAGCCTCGGCCAGCCGCGCCTGCTCGAGCGGCAGGAACACACTGACGTCCCCCGAGCTGGGGTTCAGCGTGCCGACAAACGCGACGATCAGGAGCGGCCAGAGCGATGACAGACCCGCAAAAGCCGCGCCGGTAGCGGCCATCAGGACCGCCGCCCATATCAGCAGGCGGCGTTGGGGAAAGCGGCTCCCGCTGAATCCGACCAAAATGGTTGCGATTGCGGAGCCGATCAGCGTGACACTGCTGATCAGCCCCACGGCGAGTTGGTCGAAGCCAAGCGCCAGCAGGTAAGCGGGCAACAGCACAGCCACGAAGCCATCGCAGAAGCCGCGCAACGCCCGCCCGGCAAGAAGCGGCATCGCACTTGCGTCGATGCCGGACGGGAATACGAGGCCGGAAAGCAATGAGCGATTCATCCGTTGCGCCGCAACACATCGTTGATGTGGGGTGCTCTGTACGGCGGCGGTGCTGGCCGGCGCCAACGGAACCGAAAGCAGCCAGATCGAGCCAGTCACGCAGAGGCGCCATTCAACCACCTGTTTCAGAGTGTAGACCACCAGATGGTGTTGTCGGCCTGGACTCCCTTCCACAGCATGTGCGTGATCCCGCCTATCGTACACACGCCTGGCCCTTGCGACGTGCCGACGCCAGCCACGTTGATCTGGCCAGTAAACTCATTGCCATCGAAAAGAGAGAAATAAATGCCAGAGTCACCGGGAATGCCCTTCCACGCGAGCAGGATGCGATTCCCTCTGACGGTCGCCGATGGGCCATTGCTATTGCCGATATTCCGCCAAACGCCGCCTTCCGTTTCATTCTCGACATACGATACGACTCTCTGCGGCTGCCATATCGCCCCCGGCTGATTGTCGATCGACGACCAATAGACCAGATCGTCTCCCTCCACGCCTTTCCAGAACATGAAAAGTCGGCCATGAAGCGCTGCCAGCGCTGGCGGCGCCGATGTCCCCACACCGTTGATCTTGCGCTGCGGCGTCCAGTTTCCGCCTGAAAGGATCGACCAGTAGATTCCCTGATCGCCATCCACGCCCTTCCACGCCATGTAGATCGTGCCGTTAAAGTTTGCTAGCGCGGGGCGATGGTTTGAACCGACGTTTGGAATCTTGCGCTGCGGTGCCCAATCGCCGTCACCAATGATCGAGTAGTAAAGCCCTTGATCGCCCTTGACTCCTTTCCACGCCATGATCAGGCCATTTGATGTATCACTCGCGCGGATGGTCGCGAGTGCGGGGCTTTCGGTTGATCCAATGCCTGAGATCTTCTTCTGTTGGCTCCAGACATTGTTCATAAGCTGCGATTCATAAATTCCTTGATCGTCTCCCGTTCCCTTCCAAACCATATGCAGGGTCTGAGTCGATGTCGCGCGTGACCGCACCGCAAGTGCAGGCCGGTCGCTGGTGGCCCGGTCACCCAGCTGTATTTGGGGGCGCCATCCGTAGAGATTCCTTATCGCATCGGTGCTCTCCGAGTCGATGACGGCTGCATTCAAGTCGTATGGGTACATTAGAGAGCGCCGATCATTCGAATGAGACAGGCCAAGTACGTGACCAATCTCATGAAGCGAGACGGATAAAAGGCCGGCCGTTGTCCAGGCTTCGGCACTATCAAAATTGATCCGTCCACTTGGCGGATAGCCGCCTTCCGCCAGTACACCGCCTGCAGATCCGAAATAGCTCCGTAGCTCAGTTCCGCCGAACCGCAGCTGGATGTCGCCGCCAGAATCGACGCGCGTGAAAGAGAAAAATCCGCTAGCTGCCTGCCACTGCGCGAAAGCCCCGGCGATCGTATTTACGACGTCATTAGGCGGCAACCCGCTTCCCGCAGGGTCAATCGAGAAAGTCAGGACGCCTCTGTCCCAACGTCCGCCGGGAGACCCAAAAGTCTGAATTTGAGTTGGACCGTGCGATCCGTTAGGTACGCCACAATGCGGGCGGTTGAGAGCATCCAAAATCGCCTGGAGCGTTGGCGAATCGAAATCTCGAACCCGTGGGTGGAGCTGGATCCCGTTGCCGGAAGGCACATAGTGCGCAAGCGCGTCCCTCAAGGCGGCAGGCAGTTTGTCGTCAGGCTTGAGAGAGGAAAAATCGTGATCGACGATCAGTCCTCGCGCAACCAGACTGTCATGTATATCTCGGAAACTTGTTGGCATTGCAATGCCCCTTATTGATGTTTCGCCCAGATCAATCGGCGGAAAAAACCGAAAGATTGACGTTACGTTTTGATGACTCGCTAGCCAGGAATCGTTACCACGCCGCTTATCGCCAAGTCCGTCAAATGGCTTCCCTCGGGCCTGTATCGGGACACAAGGATTTAGCGGGAATCCCGCATGGCAATCCCGCAAAAGAGTACGATCCGGTAGCGCAGGAATGTCGCGCGCTGCTTGCGCGTGGAGAATATAGTTACGGACGGCACCGCTTACCTCCCCAAAAGAGGTTAGGGCGCGTGTCGGAGGTGCTACTCGAAACGGGTGAGATGGGGCCGCGGCACACCTAGCAATGCGCAAACGAGTTCGCCTTGCCGGCGCGTGTCCGTCTTCGCGAACAGATGCTTCAGATGCGTGCGGGCGGTTTCGATGCTGATCTGCAGACTCTCGGCGGCAGCGGCCAGGCTGGCGCCGGACGCAAGGTGGTCTGCAAGGGCTGATTCGCGTTGCGTGAAGCGGTACTGCGCCCACGTGCGCATGTCCTTTCCGCACGTGCCTTTGCCCTCGGTAACTAGCAGCAGTAGTCGCGCGCCCGCGGGTCCGCCCGATATGGCGGCGTCGAATCGCACGGGCGTCACCTGTAATGGGGCATGCGGCGGCTGTCTTGTCAGGTAACAGGTGGGGCCAGGGCATTGCGCGTTGCCCATAAGTGCTGTGCTGGCAATTGCAGCGTGTAGGCGCTCGACTTCGTGGGGATGCGACGCCGATATCTTGTCGCGCGAAATCAACAGCCCATCGCCAGCCAGCGCCTCCGCGCGTGCGTTGACGAAGACGGGGCGCAGGCGGGCATCCAGCAGGATCACGCCCACATGGACATGGGCCAGCGCGTCATATATGCAGTGCGTCTGTACCGAAACGATATCGAGGCGCGATCGCACCGCTAGCGCGGCTTGCAAATGCGGCGCCATGTATGCGGCAAGCCTGACGTCGTCGGCATCGAAATCGGGCTGACCTAGCAGGCGCCCTGCCACGAAATAGCGCGGCCTGCGCTCACGCTGCGGCAATGGCACGAGCATGCCGTAGAAGCCGTCTACCTTGCGGATGCAGTGCTGATAGAGCTCGGAACGGGCAAACTCCACGTCGCTAATGCGGGCGGTCTGCCGTGTCGGCACGCCTTCCGGTAGCGTGCGAATCCACGCGGGGCAGTTGTGGCTCAGTTCGTGGCTGAGCAGGGTGACGGCCTCGCGATCCATACCAACCGACGCCAGCAGCATGGTCGGCGTTTCGGCGTCGACTACCATGCCGCAAGGCGCATCGAGCACTTTCGTCATGCCCGCTAGCGCATCGGTCCATGCACTGTCGTCCAGCGCAGCCTGGTACGTCCGCTCCAGCGCCATCAGCACGGCATGCATTCGGTCCATACCAACCTCACTGGGCGAACGCGACCTTGCGATTCTAGGTAAGCGCAGTGCCGTCGGTGCTGCATCATTTTTAATTCGCCGATAAATCAGAAGAGGAGGGTGCGGAAATTGCCGCTTCTGTGTGCGTGGTTCGATGTCACGCGCCCGGTGGTTTCGCTGCGCCTCTCTGGATCAGCATGTCAAAGAGAAACTGCGCGGCCGGCGCCAGCGGGCGTCCTCGGCGAGAGATCAATCCCAGGGTTCGGGTGATCGCTGGTTCTGTCAGTGGTATCGCAAGTAGCCCACTGCTGGATTTCGGCGGCAACGCCATTCTCGGCACCACACCGATTCCCAGGCCCGCCTCGACCAGGCTTACCAAGGCGGGTACATGGTTTACCTCGCAGTACCAGCGCGGTCTGACCGGCAGTCGCGCCAAGGCCTGGTCGATCAGCAAGCGATTACCGCTGCCTTGCGCGAGCGTGATGTAGTCAAACCCTCCAAGGTCTTTCCATTGGACGCTTTTTTGCGTGGCCAACGGATGCCCTTTGCGACAGGCAACAACAAACGCCTCTTCAATCAATGGGCAGAATTCGATGTCGGGCTCCTGTGTCCCGATATAGGTCAGTCCGAAATCGGCATCGCCGCGCGTGACGGCAAGCAGGACATCCCCGGAGGACTCGTCAATGATGCGCAGCCGTATCCCCGGATATCGCGCGTGATACGGCCCCACTACGGAAGGCAGGAAATGTCCGACCGCGGACGGCACGCAGGCCAGCGTCACCTCGCCCGACAGCCGCTCAGAAACGGTCTGTATGCCGAGCATGGCCTCTTCCAACTCGTTGATGACGTTGCGCGCCTTGTGGACAAACATGCGGCCCAGCGTCGTCAACTCGACCTTCCGGGTAGTCCGCGTGAAAAGCGCGACGCCCAGCGCCTCTTCCAGTTTGTCCACCCGACGCGACAGCGCCGACTGCGACAGGAACATCGCGTCTGAAGCCGCCTTAAAGCTGCCCAGATCGGCGACGGCCAGAAACGCGCGTAAATCGGCTAGATCGAAATTCATGTGGTAGACGCAAGAATTCTTGTGATTTTTGCACTTTACACCGTAATCCAGTACACGCGATGATGCGCAGCACGGACGGCGACGTCATGCTGTCCTGACTAACGCAGGAGACAAAATGCCAAAGAAAATACGCGAGCCGATCCGGGGCATGTCGCGCCGTGCCGCGCTTGCCGCCCTCGCGATTCCGCTCGCCACTGCGCTGATTCCCGCGCATGCGGAGACGTGGACACCCGTCAGACCAATCCGCCTGATCGTGCCATACGGTCCCGGCGGAAGCTCGGACGCCATTGCCCGCGTCATCGCGGCCGAAATGTCGAAGGGCCTTGGCCAACAGATCGTGGTGGACAACAAGGGCGGCGGCCAGGGTGTCATCGCGATGCAGGAAACCGCACGCGCCGCGCCCGACGGCTATACGCTGGTTCTTGGTCACGTTGGCACGCTTGCCGTCAACCCAGCCATGATGCGCAAGCTTCCCTACGATGCCGCGAAGGACTTCACGCCGGTGACGTTGCTCGCGAAAGTGCCGATGGTGTTCGCCGTGGGACCTACCGTCCATAGCGATTCCATCAAGGCATTCATCAAGCAGGCCAAGGCGAAGCCTGGCGCGATGACCTACGGATCGGCGGGCAACGGTAGCGCTGGCAACGTCGCCTTCGAAATGCTCAAGCAGACCGCGCATATCGATCTTGTGCACGTGCCGTACAAAGGCACCGGCGCGCAGATTACCGACTTGCTCGCCGGCAACATCGACGCCGCATCGGCGGGCCTGGCCGGCATTCTGCAACACGCCAAGGCCGGAAAGCTGCGCATCCTCGCGGTTGGATCGTCACAACGCCTGGCGCCGATCCCCAACGTTCCCACCATTGCCGAGGAAGGCTACCCGGGATTCGAAAGCTCCCAATGGTTCGGGCTTTGGCACCCGCAGGCACGCCCGCAGCGGTTGTCAGTCGTCTCCATGCCGAGGCCGTAAAGGCCCTGGCTACGCCACTGGTGCGACAACGCCTTGCAGAGGACGCCAGCACGCCCGAAGGCGCCGGCAGTGCCGAGTTCGCGGCATTCATTCGAGGCGAACAACAGCGCTGGGGCACCGTCATCCGCAGCGCAGGTATCCAGGCCAACTAAAACCTTCAGAGATTTTCCAGCATGCAACAAGATCGAGTTTTCCTATCCGAAGCCGAACTCCGCCAACTCGGAACGCGTGCGTTCCAGGGCCTGGGCCTGACCGAAAACGATGCCCGTGATGTCATTGACATCCTCGTGCTGGCAGATCTTTTCGGGTTGAGTACTCATGGCCTGTCCCGCATCGAATCCTATGGCGAACGCCTTTTGTCCGGCGGCATCTCGGCACGCCCGGCCATCACCGTCGAACGCGCGGCACCGGCGTTGGTAAAAGTCGATGGCGGCAACGCCGTTGGGCCGCTCGCGGGCATGAAGGCACTGCGCGCCGCCATGGAAGTCGCCGGGGAATTCGGCATCGGCATGGCCTTCGTGCGGGGCAGCAACCACTTCGGGCCGGTTTCGCCCTACAGCTACATTGCGGCGCAAGCCGGGTTCGCCAGCATGATTGGCAGCAACGCCACGACGACCATCGCGCCGTGGGGCGGCAGCGATGCGCGTCTGGGCAACAGCCCGCTGGGCTTTGGCGTACCCGGGCATGACGGCCGCCACTTCCTGCTGGACATGGCCATGAGCGTGGCCGCGCGCGCCAAGATCCGCAATGCGCTCAAGGCAGGGCAGCCCATTCCGGATTCCTGGGCCACCGATGCGCAAGGACGACAAACCACGGATCCTAAAGCCGCCCTCGATGGCTTTCTGCTGCCTATTGGCGGGCACAAGGGCTATGGGCTGGCGCTGATGGTCGATCTCTTCGCTGGATTGCTCTCGGACGCCGCGTACCTCACGCACGTCAAGTCGTGGGTCGATGCACCTGACGAGCCACAGAACCTCGGCCATTTCTTTATCCTGATCGATACCCGGCGACTAGGCCCGACGCAATGGCTGGCTGCGCGCATGAAGGACTTTGCGGATATCCTCCATGGCAGCGCACCGGCCGAGCCTGGCAAGCCGGTGATCGTTCCCGGAGAGATCGAGCTCGACAAGCTGAGGCATCAGCGCGAAAAGGGCATTGCGATGGACCCGGCCGTGAAGGCCCTGCTGGATCGACATGCGAACGCCAAGGCGAACTGAATCACACACTCCGGAGGCACCATGAGTTATGACGATGCACGGCGCGAGCTTGCGCCGACTGGAATCTTTCGCGCGTCCATCAATGTTGGCAACCCAATCCTCGCGAACCTCGATGCAGACGGAAAACCATTCGGCGTTTCAGTAGACCTGGCCGGCGAGTTTGCGCGTCGCCTTGGCATACCGCTGGAACTTGTCGTGTTCGACTCCGCGGGAAAGTCGGTCGATGCGGTCACGGCCGAACAGGCCGACTTCGGATTCTTTGCCGTCGATCCGGTCCGCGGAGCGGGCATTGCGTTCTCCGCACCCTACGTGCTGATCGAGGGCGCATACCTGGTCAAGAACGTCTCCCCGGTCAGAACCAACGACGAAGTCGACCGTGCTGGACGCAGTGTTGTCGTGGGCACAGGGAGTGCCTACGACCTGTATCTCACGCGCGCGTTGCAGCATGCCCAGATCGTGCGCGCCCCGACGTCGCCATCGGTCGTGCAAACATTCCTGGAACAGGATGCGGACGTGGCTGCGGGCGTTCGGCAGCAATTGGAGGCCGATGCCGCGCGCACGCCGGGCCTGAGGCTGCTGCCGGGCCGCTTCATGGTCATCCAGCAGGCCATGGGCATTCCCAAGGCCCGAAGCCCTGAGGCGGTGGACGTGCTACGGCAATTCGTCGAGGAAATGAAGGCCTCCGGCTTCGTTGCGGACGCGCTCGCACGTCATGGAATCGAGGGTGCGTCGGTCGCACCCATGGCGTCATAGCGACTGAACGGGCTCGCTCCGACGCGACAATGCGAGCGGCAGCGACGGGCACACCAGCGCTACGTGCCCGTCGCCATTCGGCAAAGCCCGCTCACTTTTCTTGCCATGGCATTTCCTTCCACAGTTGACGGAAACCTGCTTCGCCGCGTTCGAGTTCGGCGGCGTATGCGGCCGGAGCCAGGTAACGCAGCGGCGCAAACATGGCGTCCGCCTGTTGCTTGAACTGCGGGTCCGCCGCAACCTTGGCCATGGCATCGACGAGCTTCTTCTTGACCGGCTCCGGCAGGCCCTTCGGTGCGGCCAGCCCGCGCAATGACGCGAGCTCGATGTTGTAGCCCTGCTCACGGAACGTCGACACATTGGGCGCCAGCACAGCACGCGACAGTCCCATCTGTCCCAGGAATTTCAGCGGCGTGCCGCCTTTCTGGTAGGCCAGCGCTTCGCCGACATTGATGGCGCCAATGGTGATCTGCTGACCCGCCAGCGCGCCGCGTACTTCGCCGGCACCCTTGTAGCCCACATGCGTCATCTTGACGGCCGCCGCCCGCTCGAACAGTAGCATCGCGAGATGGTCATCCGAGCCCACGCCCGTGGTGCCGACTGTGACGGCGCCCGGATTGGCCTTGGCATACTTCACGAGCGTTGCCAAAGAATCGATATTGCTCGATTGGTGGACGGTGAATGCGCCCGGATCGTCTACCAGGTTGCCGATGAGGTCGTAGCTCTTCCACGTGAACGTCGACTTCCGCTCGATGGGAATCGTCAACAGGTTCGGTGTGTTGATAAAGCCGATGGTGTAGCCGTCTGGCGTGGCGCGCGCCAGTTCGGCAAAGCCAATGGCGCCGCCGGCCCCTGGCTTGTTCTGGACCACGATGGTTGCGCCGAGCTCTTTTTCAAGATGCCTTGCGAGCAGGCGGGCGACCAGATCGGTGCCGCCACCCGGTGCGTAAGCCACGATCATCTCGATGGGCCGATTCGGCCAGGCGGCGGGTTGCGCCTGTGATGAGGCGGATGCCAGGGCGCCCGCCATACCGACGAATGAGCTCGCGGCAAGATAAAGGGATAGGCGCCGACGACGGAAGTCGGGGTTGCTGTGCATGATCTTGTCTCCTCACCGACCTATCTGGCCGGCGTATTGTTGTGATGATTGCGTGCGTGGTCAGCTAGCGCTAACGAGCGAGGCTGCTTCCATCCGTTGGCGCACCCTGGGCCACACTTCCGGGTTCACCAGACGTTCGGGCCTCTCGCCTTTTGCCAGCAATGCCAGGATTTGCGTGGCGGCCAATGTAGCGTTCCTGCGTCGGGCGTCATGTGTCACGCCTGCCGTGTGAAAGGTGGCAACGACGTTGTCGAGCGTCAGAAGTGGATGGCCGGGAGGAGGCGGTTCCTGGTCCCAGACGTCCAGGCCAGCGCCCGCAAGGTGTCCGCTGGACAGCGCCGCGTAAAGGGCTGCCTCATCGTGGATACCGCCTCGTGCAGTGCTGACAAAGATGCTGCCTCGACGCATTGCCGCGAAGGCTGCAGCATTCATCATCCCGAGCGTGCTGGCGTTGCGCGGGCAGTGCAGCGACACGATGTCGGACGTGCGCAGCAACTCGTCGAATGAGACGGCTTTGGCGCCGCGCTTTGCCATCTCTGCGCTATCGAGATACGGGTCATAGCCAATCACGTGCATGCCGAAGGCGCGGCCCAGCGCTGCAGCGCGGCTCCCGGCATGTCCGACGCCGACCACGCCTAAAGTGCGTCCACGGAGTTCGTGGCCCATCAGGTCTTCGCGGCTGCCGGTGGTATGGGTCTTCATGCGCTGGTCCGATTCAGGGATGCGGCGCATCACCGCTAGCATCAGCCCGAACGCCATCTCCGCCACGGAATCGGCGTTGCCGCCAGCCTGATTCATCACGGCCACACCCGCGGCCGTGCAGGCATCGATATCGATCGTGTCGCAACCAGAGCCGCTCGACGACACGGCCAGCAGATGCGGACAACGCGCGAGAAGCTCGGTCGTCACGAACCAGCGTCGAGGCAGTTCGTCCTTGGCGGCCGTAATCTGATACACGTGGGCTTCCGAAAGGCGGGCCCACGCCTCTTCATCAGCACCTTCGCGCTGGCACGTGTGCAGCGTGACATCGGCGGCTTCGCCCACAATGCGATTGAATGCGGGATCCAGCCAATAGTCGAATCGAACGACCTGGCGCTTTGCAGAACGCGGCCGATTCACAGGATCCCCTTGTCAGCCAGGGAGCGGTCCACCCAGGTGCGGTCGGCGCGGCCTTGCGCAATCGATTCCAGCACGCCAGCTTCCATGCGCTGCACGTCTTCGACGCGGACCGCAATCGCTTCCGCTTCCTCGGCGGGAACGACCAGCAAACCATCGCCATCACCAATGATCAGGTCGCCAGGCCGAACCACCATGCCGTCGATGGAGACCGGCACGTGCAGTTCTCCCGGGCCATCCTTGTAGGGGCCCCGGTGCGAAACGCCGCGCGCATAGACGGGCAGGGGCTCCTTGCCAATCGTGTCGCTGTCGCGAATCAGACCGTCGATGACAAAACCGGCAGCTCCCCGCGAGATGGCGAGCGCCAGCATGATTTCGCCGATGATGGCGTTGGGTCCGACGCCGCCGGCATCGACGACGATGACATCGCCGGGTCCGGAAAGGTCGATGGCCTTGTGGACCATGAGGTTGTCACCGGGGCGCGTGCGAACGGTCAGCGCTCGTCCGACCAGATTACCGTCGCGACGATGAAATGCGCGCAATTGACTGGTCCCCGTCGTGCGGCTCATGGCATCGCTGACATTGGCGACTGGGAAATTGCGATATCGCTCCATCAGCGATGTGCTGACAAGGTGCGCGGGGCGAGGATGAATGCGAAAGCCGTGTGGCGAGGTCATTGTGGTGTCTCCTGTATCGACCGTGCGGGTTCTGTTGGTATGGGTAGAAGGCGTGCACTCAATGCGAGCGCGGGCGGTAGATGCACTGCGCATCGACATCCGTTGCGCGGGTGATACCCAGCATGGCCAGGTCTCGAGAAATCTCGGCTTGCATCAGGTCGATGCCGTGGGCGACGCCCTGGCGCGCACCCACCGCCGCTGCGTAGGCGAACGGCCGCCCAATGAAGACGCAGCGGGCGCCTAGGGCAAGCGCCTTGATGACGTCAGTGCCGCGGCGCACGCCACTGTCGAGCATCACGGGCAGATGCGGCACGGCATCGACGACTTCTGGCAGGGCACGCATTGCGGCAATCACGCTATCCAACTGACGGCCACCGTGGTTTGAGACCACGATGCCGTCGACGCCATGTTGTTGTGCGAGGCGAGCGTCTTCTGCAGTCAGGATGCCCTTGACCACGAGCGGTCCCTTCCAGCGGCGACGGATGGTGGCCAGGTGGTCCCAAGTGAAGTGCGCACGGTCCGAGAAATCGCGCTCCACATTCCGAGAGACGATGGGGGCGCCACGGTGAGCGTAAGCGTTTTCGAAGTGCGGTACGCCATGGCGTACC